>OKTJ01001197.1_pt1 | contig 11415 bp, 10 predicted proteins | sample 1606201 | NCBI WGS metagenome assembly OKTJ01 (sample SAMEA3879536, study PRJEB24766) | human gut metagenome | biome: human-associated habitat; feature: feces | place: USA | collected 1985/1987 | reverse complement strand
TAACCCTTATGTATACGGCGGATCCAGCCTGACCAACGGCACCGACTGTTCCGGATTTGTAATGAGTGTATATGCGAACTTCGGTGTAAGCCTTCCTCATTCCTCTTCCGCAGACCGTAGCCAGGGTGCAGCAGTTGACGGACTGGCTAATGCACAGGCAGGAGACCTGATCTGTTACTCCGGTCATGTAGCACTGTATATCGGTAATGGTCAGATCGTTCATGCATCTACCGCCAAGACCGGTATTATCGTTTCAAATGCTGATTATAAGAAGGTACTGGCAGTTCGACGGATATTCTAATCGTAACAATGAAACTAAGGCACTGTGTGAAAATACACAGTGCCTTTTTTGTATGTATGTCCAAAGTGCGCTAATGGGATAAAACATATAGAGTTGTACACTGAATTGTGCAATTTGTCAAAATATTATTACGCGACGAAAAAAGGATTGACAAAACAAAACTATACAAAGTATACAAAAAAACATACAGATACGTAATAACGATAAAATAACAGCAAAAATACATAGGAAGTTATCCACATTGAAAAAGCCCTAAAATAGGATAAAAGTTACTTATACACCAAGTTATACACATTATCCACAGAAAAAAAGGTGATTCTGAGATGAGGATTTTACAAAAAAGCAGGAACAAACGTTTTGTGAAGATGTAATAAAAATCAGAAATTGACACGATTTGTCGATTTTAAGGTTGACATACAGAATGTCAAAAACAAGTAAAAAACTCCTCAAATTGTTGCAAAACGTTGCACTATTATGCTATAATGACTATACAATAAATGCAAGGGTTGCTACAGTGATCTTTGTAAATAAATACTTGGAAGGGATGATCAGCATGAAGTTTATTATTGTTGGCAGAAACATCGAAGTTACACCAGGATTAAGAGCAGCAGTGGAGGAAAAGATCGGCAAGCTGGACAAGTATTTCAATCCCGATACAGAAGTACATGTAACATTAAGCGTTGAAAAGGATCGTCAGAAAATTGAAGTAACCATTCCGGTTAAGGGAAGTATTATCCGCTCGGAGCAGGTAAGCAACGATATGTATGTATCCATTGATCTGGTAGAGGAAGTCATTGAACGTCAGCTTAAAAAGTATAGAACAAAACTTGTAACAAAGCAGCAGAATGCAGCAGCAGTTTTCAAACAGGATTTTCTGGATGAGAAGTCAGAGGATGATGAAGAGATTAAGATCATCAGAACCAAGAAGTTTGATATGAAACCAATGTATCCGGAAGATGCATGTGTAGAGATGGAATTATTAGGACATGATTTCTATGTATTCATCAACGCAGAGACAGAGGATGTCAATGTTGTTTATAAGAGAAAAGGCAATACTTACGGATTGATCGAGCCGGAATATTAAAAGTGATATCAGAGGAGAGCGAAAAGCTCTCCTCTTTTTAGGTTCAGCATGAAACTACTGCAAAATGCTGATACACGAGTCGGATATGCTGCGTCGTTTTTTCTGCAAAATCAAGAAAATGTACGGAAAAAGCGAATTGTACAGCAGATATCAATAGCGTATAATGAAATTACTTCGTGTGTAGTAGCTTTAAGAGAAATGGAGAAAAAACTTTTTGATATTTTAAGAATTGTACAGAAAAATCCGGTATTCGGAAAAACGTTAATGTGCGGCGGTATGTTAGATGAAAAGCGCATGGAAATCCTATATGAGATTCTCTATGCGATTGACAGGGAGGAGTTTACGGATACCAGAAATGACGTCTTTCAGTATGGCAGTCTGATCGGAAAAAAGGACTTACTGGCAAGACAGATTTTTTTGTGTTTATTGATTCTCTTAGATGAGCAGGAACAGATGATCAGGAAATGATTTACAGATCGTAATAACAAAAGATTTTTTACAAAAGAGTTCTGTGTAAGGCACAGAATTGCCGTGTGGATTTTTAGATGGAAAAAGAGTCTGTAGTTCGGCTCAGAATAACAAGGGAGGAGAAAGTATTACTACACAAGGGGAGAGTTTTTAGAATAGTCTTACCGGATGTTCCGGTGAGACTATTCTTTTTTATCTTGTCATGAGTTGGAAAAAGGGTTACTATAATAAAGATTTGATAGGCAGACATATAATGTTAAAAAGTTGGAGCAAAATCCAAAATAAAGTCAGAATAGAGGAGATTACACCATGAATATTGTTGTTTTAGCAGGTGGTTTAAGTACAGAGAGAGATGTGTCTTTCAAGACGGGGGATATGGTATCCAAAGCACTTCGTGAGAATGGACATAATGTTATTTTACTGGATGTTTTTATGGGATACAGTGACAAAGAGGAAAATCTGACCGAAATTTTTGACCGCACAGAGGAAGTCAGCGTACAGGTAAAGGATATCCCGGAAACAGCACCGGATCTTGCAAAGGTAAAGGCATCAAGAAAAGATCAGTCTGATTGTTTCTTTGGACCAAACGTCATTAATATGTGCCGTATGGCGGATATTGTTTTCATGGCATTACACGGAGAAAACGGAGAGAATGGCAAGATTCAGGCAGCTTTTGATCTGTTTGGAATCAAGTATACCGGAACGGGTTATTTGAGCAGTGCGCTTGCAATGGATAAGGGAATGGCAAAACAGCTATTTATCGCTGGTGGAATCCCGACACCACAAGGTATTTCCATGAAGAAAGAGAACCGGAAAGATTCTGCAAAAGAACTTGGCTTAAAGCTTCCATGTGTTGTAAAACCATGCTGTGGAGGTTCCAGTATCGGTGTTACGATCGTGCGCACAGAGGATGAATTCAAGAGCGCTTTGGATGAGGCGTTCAAATGGGAAGATAACCTCATCATTGAGGAGTATGTAGAGGGACGTGAGTTTTCCATCGGCGTTATTGACTATAAGGCGCTTCCGGTCATTGAGATCGCACCAATTCAGGGATTCTATGATTACAAGAATAAGTACAAAGCAGGCAGTGCAGTTGAAACATGTCCGGCAGAATTACCGGAAGAGATCACAAAGCGGATGCAGCATTACGCAGAGCGCGTGGCAGAGGTGTTAGGACTGGATACTTACTCCCGCTCGGATTTCTTATTAAATAAGAATAACGAAATTTACTGTCTGGAAGCAAATACACTTCCTGGCATGACACCGACAAGTCTTCTTCCACAGGAGGCAGGTGTTCTTGGAATCAACTTCAATCAGTTATGTGAGAAGCTGATCGAGATTTCTTTGAAAAAATATGAGAAATAATGATGAATGACATATCGCCACCAGTTTTGCAGAACCGGTGGCAGTTTGTTCTATAATAACAGGAGCATGATATGAAAAATATGACCTTAGAGCATATCGCAGCAGTCTGCGGCGGTACTTACATAGGAAATGAAGCGGATAAAACGCGTGAGATCCAAGGAGCAGTGATCGACAGCCGCCTTGTGGAAAAAGATTACTTATTTATCCCGGTACGTGGAGAAAAGGTGGACGGACACAGTTTCATCCCATCTGTTTTTGAAAAAGGAGCACTGGCAGTGTTTTCCGAAGAAAAATTAGAAAATCCGGCAGGTCCATACATTCTCGTGGAAAACACCTTAGATGCGATGAAGAAGATTGCAGCAGATTACCGCAGAGGTCTGGATATTAAAGTAGTCGGAATCACAGGAAGCGTTGGAAAAACGAGCACTAAAGAGATGATCGCATCTGTTCTGGCACAGAAATATAACGTGTTAAAAACAGAGGGAAACTTGAATAACGAGATCGGACTTCCGCTCACGATTTTTAAAATCCGGGAGGAACATCAGGTGGCTGTGCTTGAGATGGGAATTTCCGAGTTTGGTGAGATGGACCGGTTATCCACAATGGCAAACCCGGACATCTGCGTGATCACGAACATCGGACTCTGCCATCTGGAAAATCTCATCACAAGAGATGGAATCTTAAAGGCAAAGACAGAGAGTTTTGCGCATCTGACACCGGATGGAATTGCGGTATTAAACGGAGATGACGACAAGCTCTGCGATAAGAAAGTTGTCAATGGAAAACCGGCAGTGTTCTATGGTATCGAAAAGGCTGCCAAAGTGGCTGAAACAGAGGAAGGAACTAAGACGCTTGCCGAGAAAACGGTTTACGCAACGAATGTAGAGGCAGTTGACCTGACCGGAACAAAAGCAGCGATCCATTATCCGTCGAAAGAGACAGGCGGGGAAGTGACGATGGAAGTCACGATTCCAATCGCCGGAGAACACAATGTATACAATGCGCTGGCAGCGGTGAGCGTGGCAAGAGAATTAGGGCTGACCTGTGACGAGATGAAGCGCGGGATTGAATCAGTGCAGACGATCGGCGGCAGAAGTAATCTGATCCACAAAAATGGCATTACGATCATCGACGACTGCTACAATGCAAATCCGGTTTCCATGAAAGCATCCATCGATGTATTGTCCAACGCACCGGGCAGAAAAATCGCGGTACTCGGAGATATGGGCGAGCTTGGCGCAGAGGAAAAACAGCTTCACTATATGGTTGGAGAACATTTTGCAGGAAAAGGAATTGACGCACTTTACTGTGTGGGAACACTCTCGCAGGAGATCGCTAAAGCAGTGCGTACATGCAGCAGCAAGACGGAAGTCCATCATTATGAGGACAAAGCAGACCTGATCAAAGACCTTGTCAAAGAGGTACAGAGCGGTGATACAGTGCTTGTGAAAGCGTCACATTTTATGGGATTCCCGGAGATTGTGAAGGAATTGACGAAGTAAAAATAGGAATGTCCGATGCGACACGCCAAAACCCCCAGTGCCGAAACACTGGGGGTTTTCAAAATAGATTATTTTATGTTCTAATATGGTCTGACAGATACCTAAATCATAGATTTATTTTTCTCTAACATCTCAGCAATCACATCCTGACAGTAAGCTCCGATTTTTTTCTTCTGTTCCTTATCCAGCTCGTTCGGATAAATTGGTTTTCCGTATTCTACAATTACATGTGCTTTTTTGACACGAGGCATATGAGCCTCCAACACATCTGCGGAGTTCGTGATCGCCATCGGGATAATCGGACAACCACTCTTTTCCGCAATCTTGAAACTTCCCTCTTTGAATGGGAGCATCAGATCGTCCGTTTTATTTCTTGTGCCTTCCGGGAAGATACACATGGAAATTCCATTCTTTACATTGTCGATTCCGGCAAGGATCGTTTTTAACGCTTCTTTTACATTCTCACGGTCGATAAACAGACAGTGCAGACGCCGCATCCAGGTGCGCAGCAACGGCACTTTTTCCATATCCTTTTTCGCAATGTAGCCGGTGAGACGCGGGCAGCGTGCATAGGTGATGATAATATCGAAATAGCTTCTGTGGTTTCCGATGTATAAGACCGCCTGATCTTTCGGGACATTTTCTTCACCGATGACGGTCACTTTCGTTCCACAGATAAATAAAATCACACGGAATGCCCACTGCACCATGCGAAGCTGACCTAAGTCGGCAGCCTGTTTGTTGAATTTTGCAATGATCCATTCCACGCCGAGCACCGGGATTCCGATGATGAGGTAGAGAATTGCAAAGAGTAATGCAAGGATTAATCTTATCATAAGGAAAATTCCTTTCTACTTAATAAAATGTTTTATAAAAATACGATGATCTGTGTTGTGCTGAAATATCAGCCTCATCCCATTATAAGGGTTGGGGAAGAGAAAAACAACTCATAAATTAGGAATATAGAAAGGTATGCCGGCATACAATGGTATAAGAGGTTACTGGAATGAGGTACGGGTGAACAGTAACTATAAGAGCAAAAATGCTGTGCCGCAGGGCACGGAACTGGAGGCGGGTATGCAGACGAAAAGGAAAAAAAGCAGGCATGTTTTTTGGAAAACGGAGGTTCTTTTTACGACGCTTTTTTTTGCAGCACTTCTTTTTGCCGGATGCAGTGTGGAACAGACGAACCGGACAAAAATCAGTGATCTTGATTACACGATCGCCGTAGAGGCAGACATACCGGAAGAACTGCAAAATGATATTGAGGAGAAAAAGGCTGCAGATTTTAAAATGACGTACAAAGACAGCGAATTTTTATACATAGTAAGAGGCTACGGAGAACAGGAGACCGGAGGGTATAGTATCTGTATCCGCAATCTGTATCTGACATCGAATGCGATCATTTTTGATACGGAACTGATTGGTCCGCGCAAGGGGGAAACCATCAGTAAGAGCCCAAGTTATCCATATATTGTGGTGAAAGTGGAGCTGCGGGATGAGAATGTAGTGTTTGAGTAGATTTGTATGAAAAAACATTTGAAAATAGAGAAAAATTGCAAATATTCATGAATTTTGTACAAAACACGCAAATCCGTTTGACAAAATTTTATTACAGTGCTAAAGTAAAGCGTGAAATAAGGAGGTATAAAAATGCAACAGGCAGACATCAGTAAGGTACGTGCATCCGTACACCAGCAGTGTGGCAGTAAAGTTATGATCCAGCTTGATCGTGGGCGTAATAAGGTTGATATCCAGCAGGGCGTGATCCAGCATGCATATCCAAGTGTTTTCACGATATTGGTAAATGATGAGCGTGATGACAATCAACCTCAGTTATTATCCTTTAGTTACAATGATATTATTACAAAAGATATTCGCATGAAACTCTGCTAAGAAAGTGTGCAGATGGCTATTTTGTGAGCAAATAGTGATAAAAGCGTGTATAAAATTCCCTCTATTCGAATACAATGAAAAAAAGGATTTCGAATCGGGGGAATTTTTTTGCAGTTAAATAAAATAAAATTACATAGTTGCACGACATTTGCCAGTGCACAGAGCCAGATTACATTAGATGACGATTACAACGTGCCGGACTACCGGCCGGATATTGTGAAAGTGTTAAAAGAAAAGGGAGAACTTCATTTTGATGAGGTGAAGGCGGCAGCAGGCGCAGCGTGGTTAAAGGGACGCCTTGTTTTTAGGGTATTGTACCGCAGCGATCAGGAAAATGGAAAAATAAGCTGTCTGAAAGGAGAGATACCGTTTCAGGAAAAACTCAACATGGACGGTGTACAGGAATATGATGTGATACAGGCATCCGGAGAGATTGAGGATCTCACGATCGGAGTCATCCATTCCAGAAAAATCAGCGTGCGGGCAGTCATTTTGTTAAAGACAGAAGAACCGCGGGAAAAAGAGGATGAACTCTGTGTTGGGATAGAGGCGGATGACGGATGTGAAAAACGTTATCGGAACACAAATATCTTACAGCTTTTATGTATGAAGCGCGATCAGTGCCGCCAGAAAAGCGAGATCACACTGCCGTCAAGCAAACCAAATGTGCAGGAAATTTTATGGAAAAGCTTAGAAATCCGCAATCTGGATACAAAAATGGGGCAGGACGGTGTAAAACTGAGTGGCGAAGTGCTCATCTCCGTTTTGTATCAGGAGGAAGAGGAAACAGACCGCGTGCAGTGGTATGAGACGGTGATTCCATTGGACTGCGGTGTGGAATGTGACGCAGGAACGGAGGCAGATATTATTTATAAAGTGAAGGCAAGACCGGCTTCCATGGAACTTGAGGTAAAGCCGGACTACGACGGTGAGGAGCGCGTTCTGGTCCTGGAACTTGTGATGAATCTGGATATCCGGGTGTGGAAAGAACAGGAGATTTCCATGTTAGAGGACGTTTATTCTCTGAAAAAGGAGATCATTCCGGTCTGCACAGGCGTGACTTTACATCATATTTCTGTGAAAAATGACAGCCAGTGCCGCCTGACCGAGCAGATGGAGTTAGCGGAAAGTCAGGAGAAGATTTTACAGATTTGTTCCTGTGAGGGAACGGTTCATTTAGAGAGCACGGAATTGACCGAACAGGGCGTGCGTGCAGAGGGGATTCTGGTCACAGAACTGCTTTATATCACGACCGACGATCAGATGCCAATCGGTTCTGCCAGAGAGATTTATCCATTTGAACAGCTCATTGAAATCCCACAGCAGACGGCGCGGACAGAGCGCAATAAGCCGGAAGAGTTGGAGGCTTTGGAGCGGAAAAATAAACTGCAGACAGAGCTTGATTGCAGGATCAGCCAGTTGTCCGCGGTCATGCTCGATCAGGATCATGTGGAAATAAAAGCGGTGATCGGATTAGATTTGCTTGCATTTGAGCAGGAACAGATAGATAATATTACTGATATGCGTGAGGAGGCTCTGGATATGGAGCAGTTACAGAAGCGTCCGGGACTGGTCGGTTACATTGCAAAAGATGGGGATTCGCTTTGGAGTATCGCAAAGGAGAATCACACAACGGTGGAAGATATTCTGCGGGATAATCACCGGACGGATGAGGATCTGCGCAGAGGAGAAAAAATTCTGATTGTAAAGAAAGTAGAACTGAACAGTTACGAATCGTAATTGTGAAGTACTGAAAAATCACAAAAAGACAATGAAAAGCAGATTAAGAAGAATTGAGATAACATGATAGAGGTAACACAGATTCGAAAAAGTTATGGAAAAAAGAAAGTACTGTCCGATATCACCTTTCAGGTTAAGCCGGGGGAGTGCGTTGCGATCGCAGGGAAAAACGGCTGCGGCAAATCTACCTTAATGCAGATCATGGCGGGCATTTTAAAGCCGGATGGCGGTGAACTATGCTATTTTGGAAAAAAAGCAGCCTACAAAAGCAGTACATTTCGTCGGTTTTGCGGTTATGTGCCGCAGGAAAATCCGTTGATGGAAGAACTGACGGTGCAGGATAATCTGAAACTCTGGGGCGGCAGCCACAACGCCAACACAAAAGAGCTGGTCGCACAGTTTCAACTGGAGGATTTGTTGCAAACAGAGGTAAGCAAACTTTCCGGTGGTATGAAACGGCGTTTGAGCATTGCGTGTGCACTTGTGGAGAACCCGCCATTTTTACTGATGGATGAGCCGACGACAGCTCTTGACCTTTATTATAAAGAGAGCATTCACCAGTGGATGAAAACCTATCAGCAGAAAAATGGAATCATCCTTATGACGACGCATGATGAGAGCGAGATACGCAATGCGGACAGATGCCTTTTTATGGATGAGGGCAGAGTGCAGGAATTAGATGCAGAAGATATTTTGCAAAAGTTTGCAGGCATGTCAGAATGACAATCAAGTACAAATACTAAGGAAACAGAGAAAAACAAGGGAGGATTCGTTATGAACGAACAATTTGAAACACAAAATCCGGTGGAGAATACTGTGACACCGGCAAACCAGATGGAAACACCAACACCGGAAGCACCAAAAAAGAAAGGAAACAAAATCTCCATCATTGCGGGCGTGGTGGCAGCAGTGGTTGTCGCGGGCGGCGTTGGCGTATTTGCAGCGGTCAAAACAGGAGCTTTTTTAAGCCCATCAAAAAAGGTATTGCTTGCAGGTGCAAAGACTGTGAGTGACATGGGAAGTTTGGGAGAGACATTAAAAGACTGTGTTTCCCTGTATTCGGATGAGTATACACTCAAAATGGATCTTTCCATGAACGAGGGCGATATTTCCATGGAGGGGCGCTGCTCGAAAGAGAAGAAGCAGATAAAAGGAAATCTCAATATTTCCGGTGCGCCTTCGATCGATTTTCTGGCTGACATCGGCGCAGACAGTGTGCAGGTGGAAGTTCCAGCGATCAGTGAACGCCTGTTTACCTATGATTACAGAAATGAAAAGAGTGGATATCTGCTGGAAATGGTAGACCAGGATACGCTCGATGCAGTGGATGCGACGCTTAAGGCTGCTTATGATAACCAGAATTCAGATGAGTTCCGCAAGAAAATGTTAAAAGTTTACGCGGATGAATACAATACGCTGGAATTTTCCAAAGTGGACGCAAAAGACTTTACCATCGACGGAACAGAGCGCAGTTGTAAGGGATATCAGACGGTTGTGACCAAAGAAAATGTGAATCATGTGATCGATGGACTTGAGACACTTTACGGGGAAGATTATCAGGAGCTGATGGATGCACTTGATCTGACCGCAGCAGATTTTGTCGCGTCTATGAGAGAGGCAGTGGAAGAGTTTGACGACAGCACGACACTTGTATTCTACTTATACAAAGGTCAGTATGCAGCGATTGATATTATACCGGAAAATGATGTTTCCTTTGAAGTCCAGTTCCTCGGCGGTGACACGAGAATGCAGAACATGATCCTCCTTGCAGATGATGAGAAAGTGGTCGAGGTTCAGGGAAGTAACGAGGGTAGTGTCGAGACAATCACGATGATCGCCGAGGAAAACGATACCGTAAAGTTCACGTATGACAGTGACAGCGGAGATATCACAATGGAAGCAAAATATGATGAAGAATCTTATAATTTTGCAGGAAATCTTGCAGTCGATAAGAACAGCATGGTCATTACCATTGATGATCTCGGAAGTGCCTCTGAAGATGTGAGCGGTAGTATCACATGGAAAAAAGGTGCCCAGTTTGAGGAAGTTTCCGGCGATACCTTTGACCTTGGAAATGCAACGGAAGAGGAATGGCAGGATCTTCTTCATGAAATCTTTGCAGCAATGTTAGGTGGATTTTAATTCATGAGATTTTTTCTTCGATATCTGTCACTTGAGGGTAAAAAAAGCCTGATAGCGGCGAGAAAAAGCATGGTAAAGTTTATAGTAATGTTATTACTGATCGCAGGCGGAGTGCTTGCGGTCAGTCTCGTTATGAAGGATGCAGGTGTGTTCCAAACGGCGGAGATTGGCGTTGTGATCCCTGAGGATGAGGCACAGACGAAGATGGTGGCACAGTTTATCTCTGCGATGGACAGCGTGAAAAGTGTCTGCCACTTTCAGTACCTGAATCAGGATAAAGCGATGGCATCGCTGGAAGAAGGTACTTTAGATGCGGTGCTCTCACTGCCGGAACAGTTTTACGAGGATGTGGATTCCGGGAAAAATACACCGGCAACCATTTATTTCCCGGAAAATGCTCCGTTAAACACGAGAGTGTTCGGTGAACTTGTGACAGACGGTGTCTCTCTGCTACGGACGGCGGAGGCTGGTGTCTATGCTGCCTACGATACTGCGCAGATTTATCAGACGGAGATCTCAAGGAATCAGATCGGGGATGTGATCTCCGGGCTTTATATTTACGAGGCATTCGACCGCACTTCGGTTTTCCAGAAAAATGTGTATTCTTCGCTTGGAAAAGCAGACCTCTATCAATACTATTTTTCTGCGGCTGTACTGCTTCTCCTTCTGATGATGGGTGTCAATTACGGTTATCTGTATCAGAAGCAGAGCCGTGCTGTGGAGGAAAAAATCAGAATTTACGGTACTGTATCGGGACTTGTGGACGTAAAAAAGGAATACGTTACGGCTATTGAAATCGCACTCGGCGGAGCGTTGCAGAATATCATAGTAGAGAGCGAAGAGGACGCAAAGACGGCGATTAATTATCTTCGCAGAAATAATGCAGGTCGTGCAACATTTTTACCGGTGTCGGCTGT
>OKTJ01001195.1_pt1 | contig 11450 bp, 9 predicted proteins | sample 1606201 | NCBI WGS metagenome assembly OKTJ01 (sample SAMEA3879536, study PRJEB24766) | human gut metagenome | biome: human-associated habitat; feature: feces | place: USA | collected 1985/1987 | reverse complement strand
ATTTTTTGAGCCGCTGGGCTTGAGAAAGAGAAGGGGTAGCCTGTTCGCTGTCCATCGCGTCCAACAGGTCTACCTGTTCCTCCTTTTTGAGAAAGGACAGCTCATAGGCAGGGTTCAGGGCAATCTTCTTTTCATCCACCATATCCATCAATTCAGGAATCAGCTCTGTCAGACGGATATAGCGCTGAACTTGATTTCTGCTTGAACCAGCCTGCTGAGCCAATATTTCATCGGCTCTCAACTTCGTCCCAACTTGGGACGAAGTTAAATCAACTCGCTCTCCCTGATGTTTCATGGCATCCAGCTTCATCTTGTAGGCAAATGCTCTTTCACTGGGGAGCAGACTTTCTCGTTGCAGGTTGCTGTCAACCATAATGATCGTGGCGGCATCATCATCCAAATCCCGAACAATGACCGGCATGGTCTCCTTTTCTGCCAGCTCACTGGCTCTGTGCCGCCTGTGTCCGGCTACCAGCTCATAACCGCCCTCCGGGTCCGGTCGAGCAATCGCCGGAACCAGAACGCCATACTGCTTGATACTGTCTGCGGTCTCCATCATGGCTTCGTCATCCTTGACTTTGAATGGATGCCCTTTGAACGGGTGCAGTTCCGACAGCGGGATTTCTACTATTTTTTCTCTCTGAGCATCGGCACGGCTCTCCTCCGTAGAAAACAGATCATCTACCGATGCCAGCTCTACTTTTTTCGCGCTGCTTTTCAAGTTTCAACACCTCCTTCGTCAGATTTCGATACCCCTCTGCCACCTTGCCGCCAGGGTCATGGGCGAAAATACTTTTTCCCTCTGCGCTAATTTCCTTTGCCCGGACAGAATGGGGGATTTCCGTTCCAAAGACTTTGATTTTACTTCCATAGGTGTCCCGCAGCAAAGCAGCAATCTCTTTGGCAAAGTTGGTGCGGTTATCCACCATCGTCAGCAGGATACCGTCAATCTGGAGCTTTGGATTGATCTGCCGTTTCACCTTACTGACCGTAGATAGAAGCTGTTCCAGCCCTTTGGCGGGCAGATACTCTGCCTGAACGGGAATGATGATCCTGTTCGCAGCCGCCAGCGCATTGACCGTAAGCATCCCCAACGAGGGCTGACAGTCAATCAGGATATGGGAATATTGTCCCTTCAGTGTGTCCAGGTATTGCCGTAAAATCGTTTCACGGCTCATGGCGTTTACCAGAGAAACCTCCATACCGGAAAGCTGAATATCCGCAGGCATCAGGTCAACGCCTTCTGCATGATGCAGAATACCTTCTCCGGGGCGTATAGGCTGATCCATCAGAATTTTGCCCATTGCATCCGACAGTGTAAATGGCAGCTTGTCCGGTTGCGGATTTCCCAAGCTGATTGTCAGGCTTCCTTGTGGGTCCCCGTCGATCAGAAGCACTTTCTTTCCGGCCTGTGCCAGACCTATTCCCAAGTTCGCACAGGTTGTTGTTTTGCCAACGCCGCCTTTCTGGTTGGCGATGGCGATGATTTGTGTGTTCATGACTTCACCTCATTTCTGATTGTTGCTGTTGTTTCTGGAAATAGAAAAAGCCGCCACTTCAAAATCATAAAGTGACGGCCCTTTCTAATGCCGGAATCTCTGAAACAAAAAAAGCACCCAGTTATTTGTTACTGAGTGCCTGCATTAGAATCGTATTTAATTGTTCAGATTTGGTCAGATTATGCCAAACCCTCCAGCGAAAAATCCGGTGTCTGAGAGTGCCAAATCACCCTCAAAAATACCCCCGAAATTGCTCTCTGGTTGTCCTATTTTTTAACCACTAAGGCCGTTTTTTGACCCCATTTTTGCCGGTTGTCCTATATTTAACCACTAAAAATTGGGTGAAATCGGCTCTCGTTTTGCCAAATTTGGTCAAACCATATCAGCCCGTTTAGATATAGCAAAAGCCCGGAAAACCTTGATTTTCCGGGCTTTTTGAACCATTTTGATATAGTCTGAGCAGTCGATTATCGCTTGCTGAACTGCGGAGCGCGACGAGCGCCTTTGAGACCGTATTTCTTTCTCTCTTTCATTCTCGGGTCACGAGTCAAGAAGCCGGCCTTCTTGAGTGCCGGACGAAGATTTTCGTCGTACTGAAGAAGAGCTCTTGAAAGGCCGTGGCGAATTGCGCCTGCCTGGCCTGTTACACCGCCGCCCTGAACGTTGCAGACGATGTCGAATTTGTCAGCTGTGCCGGTGAGAGCGAGAGGCTGACGAACTATAAGTTTAAGTGTTTCAAGGCCGAAATAATCGTCGATATCACGATTGTTTATCGTTATTTTGCCTGAGCCTGCATAAACGCGAACTCTTGCAACCGACTTCTTTCTTCTGCCTGTGCCGTAAAAATAAGGATTAGTCTCGTACATTTATTTTTGCCTCCCTTTCTCAGAATTCTTTAACTTCGGGCTTCTGAGCCTCATGTGTGTGTTCGCCGTCTTTGAAGATACGAAGTCTTGTAAGCTGCTTTCTGCCGAGTGAGTTATCGGGAAGCATACCCTTAACTGCCTTTTTAAGAGCAAATTCGGGCTTTTCAGCCATAAGGGTCTTATACTGAATCTTCTTCATGTTACCGATATAACCGGTGTGATGATAGTACATTTTCTTTTCAAGCTTGTTGCCTGTAAGAACTATTTTGCCGGCGTTGATTACGATTACGTGATCGCCGCAGTCAGCGTGAGGAGCAAATGTCGGCTTGTGCTTGCCGCGAAGAAGCGTAGCAACCTCTGCAGCAACGGAACCGAGGGTTTTGCCGTCAGCATCAAGAACATACCAATTACGGCTGATGTCGGCAGCCTTAGGCATATAAGTTGACATAAAACATAACCTCCGAATAATTATTTCTTTTTTATTGCCCGAATATATTATCACGAAGAAACGATTTCGTCAACACCGTTTTTTCAATATTTTAACGATTATATGATTTATCTCTCGTTTTCTCGCATTTTCTCTTGTTTTTTGCTATATTGCTTATTTATTATTTTTGAGTCTTTGCCTATCGCAAAGGCTCTTTCGGACAAAAGCGAGGCGGCGTTTTTCATACAATGCTCAAGGCTTATACCGTTTTCCTTTATTTTATGTATTTCGCATACTCCGAGTTTCTCGGCGGAAATATCGTTTTCGACGTCGCCGCTCAAAAGGATACACGGAACACCGAATTTTTCGGCTATGTCCGAGACCCTCTTAGGAAGCTTGCCGAATAGGGTTTGCCTGTCCGTCTTGCCCTCGCCTGTTATAACCGCATCGGAGCGACGTATTTTGTCCTCAAGCGATGCAGCCCTTGCCAGCACATCAAATCCGCTTTGGAGCTCACAGTTCAAAAAGGCGGATAATCCACCGCCGATGCCGCCCGCAGCTCCGGCTCCCGGAAGATTTATAATCTTTTTGCCGGACGCTTTTTCAAAAATCTCTCCTATATTTCGTAAGCCGTCGTCCAAAAGCTCCACCTCGTTCTTCGAGGCTCCCTTTTGCGGAGAAAAAACATAAGCCGCTCCGTTTTCTCCGCACAGAGGATTTGTAACGTCACACGCAAGAGTGAACTTTATATCCTTGAATCTTTCAAAATTCTCGGTTCGCCGTATTTTCTTAACTCTTATCATATTTTGACCGTCGGGCAAAACCTCGACGCCGTCCTCCGAAAAGAACCGCATACCGAGGGCATACAAAATGCCCGTCCCCGCATCCGTGGTAGCACTGCCGCCGAGTCCGAGAATTATATGTTTTGCCCCATGCTCCGCAGCGTCGCAAATCAGTTCTCCGCTTCCCAATGACGACACTTTCACGGCATCGCGCTCGCTGCTCTTGAGAAGCGTCAGCCCGCTTGCCGAGGCTACATCTATTACAGCGGTACCGTCGGGCAAAACGGTGTATTCCGCCGTGATTTCACGAAGCAGAGGGTCGTGCACCGCCGCTTTTCGAAGCTGCCCTCCGAGTATATCGTAAAAACAGCGAGAGGTCCCCTCTCCGCCGTCGGCAAACGGCAGAGAAAGCACCTCAAAATTTTTGTTACACCGAAGAAGCCCGTCTTTAACCGCGGCGCAAGCATCCTTTGACGTAAGACTCCCTTTAAAAGAGTCGCAAACAACAGCTATCTTCATAATCAGAACACCATATATCCGAATATTTCCTTGAGCGTATCGAGCGGTGACTGACCATCGGCAATCTTTACCGCGATGTGCTTTTTGCCGTAATCCATTATAGACACTCTGCCGCGCATCATGGAGGACAGGTTCAAAACCGTATTTGTATCTATATCGTTCACATAAAGGATAACGGAATTGCCCTTTTGCCCTATTTCGTATATACCCTTTGCGGCGGCGGTATTACGAAGAAGCGAAACATCGATAAGGCCCTGAACCGACTGCGGAATTTCACCGAATCGGTCGCGGAGCTCATCCTTAACGTCCTCGGCATCTTCGGTATTTTTAATGTCCGCAATCCTGCGATAAACCGCAAGCCTCTGAGGAATGCTCTTGATGTAATTATCGGGAATGTGAGCGTCTATTTGCATATCTATGAGACACTCCTTCTTACGCGAAATCGGCTTTTCGCCCTTTTCCTCCTCCACGGCTTCACCGAGAAGCTGCAAGTACATATCGTAGCCTACCGCCTCCATATGGCCATGCTGCTGCGCACCGAGGACGTTGCCCGCTCCGCGGATTTCAAGGTCACGCATGGCAATCTTAAAGCCGGAGCCGAATTCGGTATATTCCCTTATTGCCGAAAGTCGTCTGTTCGCTATTTCCGACAATTCCTTGCCACGCTTAAACGTGAAATATGCCGACGCTCTGCGTGTGCTTCTGCCGACTCTTCCGCGTATCTGATGAAGCTGGGCGAGCCCGAGCCTGTCGGCGTCCTCAATAATCAGCGTATTGCAATTCGGAACATCGACGCCCGTCTCGATGATGGTGGTGCAAACGAGTATGTCTATGTCGCCCTCAAGCAAATCACGCCAGATTTCAGACAGCTCCTCCTCGCCCATTCGGCCGTGCGCCACGGCTATACGAGCCGACGGCATCATTTCCTTTATCTTAGCCGCCGTGCTTTCGATTGATTCGACACGGTTGTGGAGATAATATACCTGACCGCCTCTGCGAAGTTCCTTCTCCATGGCCTCGCAGAGAATTCCCATATCATGCTCTATAACATATGTCTGAACGGGGTATCTGTCCTGCGGAGCCTCCTCTATTACGGACATATCGCGTATGCCGGTCATAGCCATATTAAGCGTTCTCGGAATAGGCGTCGCCGACAAGGTCAAAACATCAACCGTTGGGAACAGCTCCTTAAGCTTCTCCTTTTGAGCCACGCCGAAGCGCTGCTCCTCATCGACTATTAAAAGGCCGAGGTCCTTAAATTTTACATCTTTTGAAACAAGACGGTGCGTGCCTACGATTATGTCAAGCGAGCCGCGCTTCAAATTTTTAAGTATTTTCTCCTGCTCCTTAGGAGTTCTGAAGCGTGACAGCATCTCTATCTCGACAGGGAAACCGTCAAATCTTTTAAGTATGGTACGGTAATGCTGATACGCGAGAATTGTTGTCGGAACAAGTATCGCGCATTGCTTACCGTCTGCCGCGCATTTAAAAGCCGCACGAAGCGCGACCTCGGTTTTTCCGAAGCCGACGTCGCCGCAGAGAAGTCTGTCCATGGGATAAGGCTTTTCCATATCGCCCTTTATTTCATCGATTGCTCTGAGCTGATCGGACGTTTCGTCATATTCAAACCGCCGTTCGAAATCGCTCTGCATATCTATATCCGGAGAAAATGCATAGCCGGGGCTGTTTTGCCTTTTTGAATACAGGGCTATGAGCTGATCCGCCATATCCTTGACTGCGGCACGAACCTTATTTCTCGTTTTTTCCCAGTCCTTGCCGCCGATTTTATTCAGCTTTACTGTTCTGCCGTCGTCCTCGTGAGGGCCTATATATTTTGAGACAAGGTCAAGCTGCGTTACCGGGACATACAGAACGTCGCCCTTTGCATACTTGATTTTGATATAATCCTTGGTTATTTTGCCGACCTCAAGCTTATTGATGCCGTCAAACACGCCTATACCGTGGAGCGAATGAACAACGTAGTCGCCCTTTTTAAGCTCGTCAAGCGAGTGGAGACTCTGTCCCTTTTTAAACCCGCTCCTGCTTTTTCTTTTTTTGGACGCAACGGCGTTTCTGCCATAGGTAAAGGCATAAAATTTTTCGTGCGGATAGCCGAAGCCGCCCGAGAGCGCACCGGGCAAAACCGAAACTCTGCCACGCGGAAATTCGGCAGGCTCGAGCGGAAAATAAAGTGCCGGAATATCCTCGTTTTCGAGATCCTCAGCAAGATTTTTTGCAGCCTTTTCCGTTCCGCCCATTACTACAACCGTCGAGTCCTTTTGAACAAGCGGAGACAAATCGTCCAAGAGTATGTCGAGCTTTCCGTTCCATACGGGAAGTGTTGACGCCGTAAACGTTACAAGGTCGCGTACCGGTACGTCAAACGAACCGCGCGCAAAATCGTCGAGAAAAACAGTATCCTTTTTTTCATATTCGCGTATAAGCTCCGGGAAGGTCATCGTAAACTCGTCGAGTCCGCGGCAAAGCTCGCCGTCCTCAAGGAGATATTTGATATCCTCGTTTTGGAGCTTTATTGCGGTATTTGCCTTTTCCTTGACTCCGGCACTCTCGCAAACAATAAGCAAAAGCGAATCGGCATAGCTTAAAATTGTCGCATTCTCTTCGTAAGCAAGCGGAAGATATTTATCGGCAGAGCTTAAACTCACGCCGTTTTTGAGCCTGTCTATATCCTTTTGCAGCATTTCGCGAGCCTTTTTGGCTCCCTTACCCTTTACGGTATCATAAAATGCGGTAATCTTTTTCATTAAGTCGTCGCCGCCCGAAAAAACTATCTCGGTTGACGGCATAAGCGTCAGCTTATCAACATTGTCAGTCCTTCGCTGCGACATTATGTCGAAATGAGCCATGGTGTCAACGGTATCGCCCCAAAACTCTATTCTGACGGGATTTTGGTCGTCGGGCGAAAACAGGTCGAGTATTCCTCCGCGCACGGAAAACTGACCTACTCCCTCCACCATATCGGCTCTCGTATAGCCTGCGGAAAGAAGCACACTCGTTATGTCGCCGAGCTTAATATCCTCGCCTCGCCTTATCGTGAGCGAATGTTTTTTTAAGTCCTCGGGCGGAATAGTCCTCTGAACCGCCGCCTCTGCGGAGCAAACCACTATATCGGCGGTGCCGTTTAAAATATTTGTGAGCGCATTTATACGGCGCTGTTCATATTCGTGGGAACGATTTTCCGCCGAGGTAAACGAAAAATCCCTCGCCGGATACAGAAACGAATTCTTGCCGAAAACACGCAAGTCCTCGCAAAGCTTCGTCGCAGCCGCTTCGTCGGGCATAATGACAAGAGCCCTGCGGCCCAAATTACCGCAGAGCGAATTTATAATATGAGCCTTATGGATTCCCGAAACGCCGAGAACTCCGACAGGCAGATTTTTGCTTTTTACCGCCTTTTCGAGCGTCTTATATTCGGGCGAGGTCTTTAAGACCTCAGCAAATGCTGACATATTAAATTAAAGCTCCTTCAGGAATTATATTTGTTCATGGCTTCGTCTGTTTTGCCGTCCAAAATAAGCTCCACCGCACAGCAGGCATTATCAAGTGCCTTTTTAAGCTCCGGTGCCTCGTCCTTTTTGTACTCGGAGAGAACCCATGCGGCAAGGTCGTAATCGGGATGAGGCTTTTTGCCGCAGCCGATTTTGACTCTCGGAAAATTTTGGCTGCCTATACAGGATATTATGCTCTTTATACCGTTATGACCGCCGTCTGAGCCCTTGCGGCGTATTCTCAGTCTGCCTACGTCAAGCGATATATCGTCAAAAATCACAATGATTTTTTCCGGAGGTATCTTATAAAAATCTGCCGCAGCCTTTATGGCCTCTCCGCTTAAATTCATATAGGTCTGCGGCTTCATTACAATGCAGCGGTGCGAGTTTATAACCGTATCGGCTATAACCGCCTTGAACTTGAGTTTATTTATTTTAAAACCGTGCTTTTCGGCAAGAAAGTCAACGCACAAAAACCCCGAATTATGACGTGTCAGGGTATATTTTTTCTCGGGGTTACCGAGTCCTGCCACTAAAAATTCGGGTGCGCCGACAGCTTCCGTTTTTTTGAATCTGCCTAACATTATTGTGTTTACCTGTCCTTATTTATCTTTTAGGCACCAGCCTATCTTATTAACCTGACGTGCTCTTGCTATACCGAGCGAATCGCCGGGAACGTCCTCTGTTATTGTGGAGCCTGCCGCGGTATATGCGCCGTCACCGACCGTCACGGGAGCTACAAGATTTGTGTTGCAGCCTATAAACGCATCGTCGCCTATGGTGGTTCTGAATTTCGCCTTGCCTGTATAGTTGACCGTTACCGTTCCGCAGCCGAAGTTTACCCTCTTGCCCACGTCGCTGTCGCCGACATACGTAAGGTGCGAAACCTTTGTGCCTGTATCTATATTGGAATTTTTCACCTCGACGAAGTTGCCGAGATGCACCTTTTCGCCTATCACCGAATTGGGTCTTATATGAACAAACGGACCTATATTTACGCCGCTCATTATCCTTGCGTCAAAGCTTTGAACGCTGTTTAAATACGCATCATCACCGACAGTTGTATTGTGAAGAAGCGTATTGGGCCCTACGGTGCAGTTTTTGCCTATCATTACGTTTCCGCGTAAAATCGTGCCGGGCAAAATAAGCGTACCCTCGCCGATTTTTACGTTCGGGGAAATCATAACTCCGTCAAAGCACGGAATATTCACACCGCAGTCAAGCTGATGCTCTATCTCTCTTAAGCGAACAGTCTCACTAATTTCGTGAAGTGAGCACATATCATAGACAGCACTCGTTTCGCATCTGCAATCGGTTTGGAACCGTGCTTTTTTATCACAGGCGCGGAAAAGCTCCTCGGCTGAGCGCGATGCGCCGTTTTTAATGAGTGTCATGAGTTTTTTTGAAGAGAACACATACGCTCCGGTCACGTCCTCACCATTAGGCTGTCTTGAAAAGACGGCGACCGCCTCATTTCCCTCGTTCACGCAGAGAGAAAGCGCGTTTTTAAGAGAGCTGCCGCTCATGAGCGGTACATTTCCATAGAGAACATATACATAGTCAAATTCGTCTGCAAAGCCGTCGGCTGCAAGCAGAAAATCGCTGTCATTTTCGGCATCCGGCGATACAAACACCCGGCTATCGCCCTTTATTGCTTCAACACCGGAGCTGTCACTTTCAATTATAATTGCCGTTTTTTCCGCATCAGCCTTTTCGGCATACGACTTCACATACGAAATGAGCGGCAAAGACAAAGCCTCACACATATAAATGGGTTTTTCGCGTTTTTTATTATCTGCGGCTATAATCAGCGCACCTGTTTTAAGAGCCATAAGAGCACTCTCCCGAATATATTTGTATTCTGCCGCCGTATCTGCCCGATACCTCTGCAGCAATATTATTATTGTATCACAAAATGTCTTTTCTTACAATAAAAACATCCGCCTCATTGCACACAACAAATCAACACTCCGGCCCGACTTGTTAGTTTTTACCAATATATGCAGTTTAATTTTGTAGTGTTTTTTCGAAAAAAGCTCTTTTCTTTTTTTATTTTCTCTGATATATTATACATAGGAAGGATCCTAAAACCAATTTAAAAAAAGGAGAGATAATCCATGGATTTCAGTTCTATCTTTGAAACAATCAAGGGCTTCTTCGAGGCTAACGTGCTTCCGACTCTTAAGCCTATCATCGACGCTATAATGGGTCTCATCGGCGGCATCATCGGCGGCAAATAATCAAGCCACTCGACAAGCGGTGTAATTTCGGTTACACCGCTTGATTTTTTATAAGGATTTGTTATGAAGCACTTTAAAATCTCATTATGTATATTGCTGATGCTCGCGTGTCTTTGCTCCTGCGGCAAAAAAAAGCAGGAGGATTATACCACACCTGCCGTCTCATATCCCGAAACAACCGTTCCCGTTGAAACGACAACAAAAAAGATTGAAAAAACCACGGCCGAATCCACGAAGCCTCAAAGCACGGCTCCCGCCGCAGTCAGCACGGAAACAACGGAATACGAAGCACAATACGGCGATTCGCAGCTTGACTTCGATACGGACAACAAATTTGTTGACGCCGTAGTCGCGAAATACGGAATTGACCGCGAAGGTCTTATAACAGCATATTCGGTAAAGGGCAGAGACAGTAACTACGTCTGGCAATTTAACGGCAGCCGAGACGAAAACGGCAAGCTCATAAGAAACGCCGACACGCTTAAATACGTTTATTACGTAAACGCCGATTGCTCCAAGGTAAGCCGTACCGGCGGCTATACGGGAAATGACGGTTGTTCCTTAAAGGACGGACTGACGGTATTTTTACTTACACAAAAGGTTCTGATACCTAATTTGCAGGAGCAGATAGACCGAAACTCATAATTACAATATAAAAATATGTCGGACTGTAAAAAGCACGTTTTTACAGTCCGATTTTTTGTACGTATTTCAAAAAACTCTGACGGAGATTTTAAGACGCTGTTTTTTTGTCTCTCCGATTTTGCCGCAAAACACAAACCGTCCCTTGTGCCGCACCGATATTATCTCGTCCTCTTTCGGTATATATGATGAATTGACGGTCATTTTGCCGTTTACAAATATAAGCTTTTGCATAAAAAGCCGCTGCGACTCGCTGCGCGATAGTTTATAAACCGCGGCAACCATCGCGTCAAGCCGCAGAGACGGCACCGTAACCGTCCGCTCCTCCGGCAAGGCTCCGGCAAAGTCCGGAGGAGATAAGGTCATCTCACATCGCACCGTGGTGTGCTTGACCCTATCAAGATTGTCGAGCACAAAGCGTGCAACCTTTTTTTCGCAAAAGACGTATCCGCAATTATCATCCGTGAGAATATCGCCTATTGTCTCTCTCTTGATGCCGAGTCCCATAAGCGTACCGAGAAAATCACGGTGAGTGAGCTCGTCGGCAAACTTTTTTGCCACCGGTGAAATTTTCACCCACACAAAATCGCATTCGGCTGCTTTTTCCTCCTCACTCTTTTCGCCGAAAAGAGCCGCACGACGCTCGGCAAGCGGATAGCCGCCGTAAAGATACACCCTCGAAAACAGCTGTGCAGATGCTAAAGTGCTTTGCTCGTCAAGCGTTAAAAAATCGGAGCTTACGGTTCTTCGCTGCTCGACGGCGCGCAGCGACAGCTCCGCGAAGCGCTTCTTCAGTTTGTTTTCGTCATTGTCCAAAATCCGAACGCCTCCTTTAAATCGATAATATAATATCAAAACACAAGTCGCGTGTAAAGTACCGTTAAAAAAGGGACGAGCCGCCGTTACAGCGGCTCGTCCCTTAAGCGAGGAAACCAAAATTTCGTTATTGTTGAGTAATAATGCGTT
>OKTJ01001183.1_pt1 | contig 11563 bp, 12 predicted proteins | sample 1606201 | NCBI WGS metagenome assembly OKTJ01 (sample SAMEA3879536, study PRJEB24766) | human gut metagenome | biome: human-associated habitat; feature: feces | place: USA | collected 1985/1987 | reverse complement strand
GTGAGCTGGCGGAAACGCTGGGCAAGGTACAGCCGTTCCGGTATCGCGGGTATGTGTTCGATGAGGAAACGGGGCTGTATTACCTGCGGAGCCGGTACTATAATCCGGGGTGGGGTCGGTTTGTTAATGCGGATTGTGTACTCGGTCTGAAACGAGATGTTATTAAAAATCTTTTCAATTATTGCAAGAACTCTCCTGCTTCGCAGAAGGACACTAATGGGGCTCGTTCGACAGCTGCAGAACAAGAAAAAACAGGTGTGCTTGCTGGAATTATGGATATAGTGGGCGCTTTCCATGTTTCGGGTAGTGTGGGTTTTGGTTTGCGTTTACATGGAGAGGCTACAGTTGCAGGGGTACCGATTTCGTTAGCAGCAGGTGCGAAAATAGATCCAATTGCTGCGGATCTTGGAAATGGTCAATTACAAATTGGTGGCGCTGTAGCAAATAGCGTGGATGTTGGAATTGGTCCATTTTTTACAGAGAGCTTTGGACAATCCGCATTTCACCCATACTTCGATACGGAAGACTGCACTTGTAATCTTAATGTTAAAGACATGAAAGATTGTCCGGCAGCTGATAGTTCTGAGTTCTGTGATTCGCAAATTGGAGTTGGGGTGGAAGTATATGTGGGCGTTGGATTCAGTGCCAGTGCTTCGCTGGATGTTGAACAAGCATATCATGGAATCCTTAAAATAATTAACGGTGTCAGTGACTGGTTGGTTAGTATTTTTTAAAACTCTTAATCATTGAAGGGAAAATAAAATGAAAAAAAAACTACGAATTTCATTAGGACTTACAGTATTCATGATGTTGCTAATGTGGATAGCTGATTTGTTGTTTCATACTAAATTCATGGGTGCTGCTGTTTTTCAACCATTTCCGCATTTGATTTTTTTCTTGTTATTGGGACTTGATTTATACTTTTGGTATAAACTGCGCGAGGAAAAGCGAAAGCAACTTCCTAAATACGGGAAAAAGAATATAGTTGATTATTTCATTTTATTTTTGCTGGCTGATTTGGCACTGTGCATGGTGATGTCAATGGCTTTTTATTTGGGAATAGTTGAATAGAAAAAGCTAAACACTCAACAGCATACTTGTAATTCAAACCATAACTACTTCACATAAGCCACATTGCAAACTTCCTCTCATGTTTAGGTAATCCGTGGCGGCACACAACCGACACCCAAGCGGCTGTGTGCCGTTTTTTCTATGCCTGAAAATTTTCTTCATTTTCGCGTTTCAGAAACTGAAATTCAGGCAGTCTGGGAAGGCTTGCATTGTCCCGATTTTCAATCGGACGGTAAGGAGAAAAGTCCTGAATTCCTTGGAATTACTGGGGTTCAGGATTTCAGTTTCTGGTTTTGAATTCGCGAACTTTTCTGCTATGATGAGGGCACGAAGCAACGACAGGAGGTTTGCGGAATGAGCATTGCATGGAACTATCTGGACAAGCGGAGCGCGGCAATGGCGGCGCTGAAAGATTATCGCAGCATGAAGGCGATTCTGGCGACAACGGCGGAGGAGATTGCGAATGTGCGGCAGGACATGGTTCGCATTGGCGGGATGCGCTTCGAGGAGTCGGCGCATGGTGCGCGAAATCCGCAGGCAGGCGAAAACCAGATCCTGCATGGAATTGCGGAAATTGATGTGCTGGAAGAGCGGAATCGGCAGGCAGAAGAGTTCATGGCGTGGTTTCAGCCGGCGTGGGATGCGCTGGGGGAGGACGAAAAAACGGTGTTGACGATGTTCTATCTGTCGGAAAATGGGAAAACGGACGCGATAGAGGAAATCAGCGAACGATTCTGCGTGGAGCGGAGTTCCGCCTACAAGAAGAAGGATCGCGCACTGGCGCACTTGGCGCTGCTGCTGTATGGGAGGTGAAAAGGGGAGGAGAAGTTGATAGATGATATTGACAGGACAATCACATTATGTTACAATAAACATGGAAAACTTAACTGCAAATATATCTAATGCTGATTTTTGCAGCAATAAATGAACTTCAGAATAATCTGAAGCTGAAAGGAGTGGAATTGTGAAAGCAAATGGCAATAGGGTGGTGACAAGAGGCAATTCTGACGCAACAGAGCAGATTAGGAAAACGCGAATGCCCCCAAATACATCACACCTGTTTGCTAAAATGCTGGTCAAAAGGCTAACACTTTCCATATGTACATAATGACTGTGATTGCAAGACCAGCAGCTCAATTGCTTTCTTTGAACAGTCAAAATGTATGTGCGAAAAAGATAAATCCATAGAGCTGTCTGACGGTCAGGATTAGTTCTCAAAAGAGAACTATTTCTGACCGCTTTTTTTGTAACAAAGAGCCGTATGCAGAATCCCTTCGGAGCCGGCATCCCCGAAGGAATTGCCTGATGAAGGATACGGCGCATATCAGCATCAGCCGAGGCAATGGCTGCTGCCAACCAAATGAATGGAGAAATTCATGATGGTAGGCGGCACTGTTCAGTATACCCTTCTTTTGCGATTTTCTCCATTCGAGACAAAGGAATGGAGGAAAAATTGCAATGTCACAAGGACGTTACGTTTGGATTGCAGGGAAGAAAGTATATCTGAATCCGGAGCTGCAGAAGGAATGGGACAAACTCATCAACAAGGAACGTTATCGCCTGCATCAAATGCTGAAGTATATAAGAGAACATCGGAGTACATTCTGCGATTTTTGATGTGGCATTATTTCCGGTTTCGACGCATCATCTGCTTGCGCGTAGCGCTGCATTTCACTTCTGTTCGTCAGCGTGAAAATTTTTTTTGCAGAAATTCTTGAAATCGCGTAAAAAAACCGATTTTTTTTACCAGTTATGGTGAGAGGGATAAAAGTCTCTTTCAGCAAGAAGGGGGAATCAGCATGCCCGGCATTAACTTTTATTAGGAAATAACATCCAGTATGACTGGAATCATGAGAAGCAGCGCTTTCTGCCTCTGCCCGTGCTGCGGCAACATGATGAAAGCGGGAGAAGGCTGATGCAGCTTTGGGTTGGAAGCAATGGGGGAAAATGTTGGTTTGCCGGGAACAGCCAGCGCGTTTCCAATAACAGGAGGTGACTTATGTGGCAGAAGCAGCCGAAAAGAATAGACAGTCTATCTGCATTTCTCAAAATAGTCTTGTGTGGCAGGATGATAGTGTTTTCAAACTGTATGAATTGTGCCTGCCGTCAGAAAGCTGAAATCTGCGGGAAACAGCTTATGCCGGGACAACTGCTCTTCTCATACAGAAAGACAGCGCTTGAACTGGGCTGGTCTCGTGATAAGCTGACGAGGAAGATGGCTGCGCTGGTTCAAATGGGCTATGTTCAGATACAAACAGCGCGGGACGGTTCTATCGTTACCGTATCGAACTGGCTTGAAAATCAGACCGCTGGCGGTATGAAAATAAGGCTACTCTGTCCCGAAAATCAGTACGCAGACGGTACTGAAATAAGCACGCCGTGTGCTGAAAACAAGTCCATATGCGGTACGAAAGAAAGAGCGGAAAACGGTGCAAATGCGCATTTTTCAGCATTTGCACATCGCAGGCGGCTTGAAAATCAGCACACCCAGCAGCAATATAATAATAGTAATACGATAGATACACTATCTCATTATCCGGATGAGTTTGAAAAGCTGTGGTTTGCTTATCCGGCTAATCGCAGAAATGACTGGGATGAGGCCTTTCGCGTATATCAACAGGCGCTGCGGCATGGTGCGACGCTTGAAATAATCATGACAGCGCTTGAAGCAGCCAAAAGTTCTATCGCATGGACGAAAGATGGCGGGCAGTATATCCCCGGCATTAGCAAATGGCTTCAGCGTGAGCCGTGGAGAGAGGCAAATCTACAAAAAGCGCAAAAGGAGAATCAAGAACAGTGGAACTCGCAGTAAAGTGGCTGTCCTTGCTGCATGAACCGGATGCAATCATTGAAATCAGGAGTATAGACCCTAAGCCTACTGTCAGCGGTTATTTTCGTGCGGACAGTCCGCGCATTGCTGCTGAATTGGCAAAGTATCCGAATCGAACGTTTTACCAGTCGCTGAACCCCGTCAAAAGTGCCTGCTATGCGCGTGCTCAGCATGAACGTCTGGTAGAACGTCCGAAGGAAACAACGTCTGACAATGACATCATAGGATTTCAATGGATTTTGATTGATGCAGACCCAGTCCGCCCCAGCGGTGTCAGTGCATCGGCAGAAGAAAAGAAAGCAGCACACGCTGTTGCTGGAAAGACAATGAAGCGGCTGATGGCAACGGGATTCAGCGAGCCAATTGTTGCAGACAGCGGCAATGGCTATCATCTGCTTTTTAAGGTGCATATCAGCACGGATGACCGGCAAGTGGTTGCGGATTTTCTCTCTGTGCTGGACATGTGGTTCAGCACAGACGAGGCAAAAATTGATACGGCGGTGTATAACCCATCAAGAATTACCAAGCTGTATGGAACAATTGCAGCGAAAGGAGCCCATACGCCGGAACGTCCGCACCGACAGAGCTGCATCATCCGCTATCCGGAGCAGATTCGGGAAACACCCATTGCGCTGGTCAAGAATATTGCAGCGGAACTGCATCAAGCGGCGATACCGACAGAAGCTCGGCGTTCCGGCAAAGAAAGCACTTGGGACATTGAGCATTTTCTTTCCGCACATGGCGTGGAGGTGGAGAAAAAAGTAGCCATCAGCAGCGGTACAAAGTACCAATTAGCACACTGTCCGTTTGACGATTCGCATCAGCACGGAGATGCCGCCGTGTTTGCGTACCATCAAGGCGGTTTCGGATTCCACTGCTTCCATAACAGCTGCGCCGGATACCATTGGCATGAGTTCCGGCAGAAGGTAGACCCGGCAGCTTACAGCAGCAGCCCTTATGCAGTAACGCCTGCTGTGCCGACAGCAAAAGTCAGCGCAGCGGAAAATTCTCCACTGCTTGGCAAGGCGAAGGCACGGATGCTGGACTTTGCAGAGATTCCGAATGTAGACCGCAGCAAAATTGTGGTAATTCGGTCACGGCTCAGTTCGCTTGACGCAAAGATAGGGGGATTCAATGCAGGCGAAATGTCCATTTGGAGCGGGGGCAATGCTTCGGGCAAGTCAACGCTCGTCAGTCAGATTGGTTTGGCTGCTGTATCGCAGGGATATAAAGTCGCGCTGTTTTCAGGAGAAATGACGGCATCACGGATACGAGAATGGCTACTGCTTCAAGCAGCGGGCCCAGACTATGTAATGCCTGATCCGCTGAATCCCAATCATTTCTGCCTGAAGCCCGGCATTGAGGCGAAGCTGGATGCTATGCTGACAGGCAAGTTTGGCATTTACGACAATGACTTCGGCACTGATTGGGAAATCGTTATCAGCACAATTTACGATTGGGTTCAGCAGAACGGTGCTTCGGTGGCGATTGTCGATAATCTGATGGCACTGGATATTCAGCTTGGCAATGTGGACAAATATGAGATGCAATCCCGAATTGCCAAGCGGCTCTCCACAATGGCAAAGACGCTGAAAATTCACGTTCATTTTATCTGTCATCCGCGGAAAACAGAAGCATTTCTGCGCAAAGGCGACATCAGCGGAACAGCCGACCTTACAAATGCAGCCGACAATGTGTTTATGGTTCATCGGGTCAATGCTGATTTTATGATGCGCTATCGCTCGGTATATCCCAAACTTGAGATTCAGCCGGATGTGGGAAATGTGGTGGAAATCATGAAAAACCGTGACCTTGGCGTTGTGGATGAGATGATAAAACTCTATTTTGACCGCCGAAGCAGAACTATGTCGGATGTGAAGGGACTTCCGCCGCAGCACGCATGGTCTGAAAAGATTGAGCAGATGCTGATGGAAGGTTTCACGCGGGTCAATCAAGGCAAACTTCCTATGGAATGGCGGTGAGAACATGCATGGCAAAGTGAACGATGATGAATGGGAGATTTTCCGCGATGCGTTCCGCCTGTATGCAGCGCATTGTGATCCGCCGGAGAATCAGGCACAAGATGCCGAAGAATGGTGGCTTTCAATGGTAAAGGACACCAGTGAAAAAGCTGCAAAATGGAATAATCATCCCTTGATGATGCTGCTGTTTCGAGCTGTTACTGAGTATGTTGAGCAAAAAGCAGCAGAAAAAACGCAAAGAACAATGCGAAAATAAATAAAGGAATATCTGGCGGAGGTGCTGGGATGAATCAGAGAAAAAACTGCTCCCATTATGTTTATGGAGAAAAGGAACCGTGGAAAGCGTTTGCGAGTGCAGTGATTGTTCAGGCAGTCAAGGATTTCCGCAGCTGCGGTCGGATGCAGTACGAACTTCGGCAAAAGTTCCGCAGCGAGACAAAGCTGACAGCAGAAGAACGGGACTATCTCACATACCGCATCATGCAGTACAAGCAGAGGCTTGATGAACTGCGAATCTTTTTTCAGTCCGGTCGTTTTGTATTGCTTACTGACATAGATGGTATCCAGCTGCTGAAAAGATTGGAGCGTGAAATTGCATGAGGAAAGCAGTTGCATTTTTGAAAAGGGCAGAAGCAGTTGAACAGAGAATAGATGCCCTTCTCTCGCAGATAGAACTCTACAAAAGCCTTACGCAGCGAGTTACGGCATCTTGGGGAAGCGAATTTACCGCCCATGCGCGCAACGTGGGTGCGAATGAGAATGCGATTATTCGTCTCACGGAAGCACGCAGAGAGTTGGAAAAATTGACACAGGAGTATCGGGATGCCGTTGAAGAAATCACAGCTGTCGTAAACAGCATGGATAATCAGGCGCACCGGATCATCCTCTTGAACTATTATCTTTCTCATATGAATTTTGAGAAAATTGCTGAAAGAATCGGATTAAGCCGGTCGCGCGTGTATCATTTGCACACTCAGGCGCTTGATGAACTGGAAATGCTGCTAAGTGCAAGCAACTGAATAGGGGACAACACGGGCGGCAATCGCGCAAGATAGCAGCAAATAGCATGAAATAGCATCGCGCAGCACAAAACAGGACAAATTAGCAGCGAACAAGACAAATTAGCACGCTTTAGCAACGAAACCTGTGCTATAATAGTAGTGTCGAAAGAGACGAAGGCATTGACGGAGCAATCTGTCGATGCCTTTCTATTTTCCAGAACAGGAGGTGTGAAATATTGACAGGCTGAACCCACCATCAAACAGCAGTGGAGGGCAGGGAAGTTCTGCTGCCACGGATGAACGAGTGCAGGAAGGAGGAAGTGGATGAATCCCACGGTGCTTGCAACTGTAAATCAGAAAGGAGGGGTAGCGAAAACGACCAGCTGCATCAACATAGGTGCAGCGATGGCACGGGAAGGAAAAAAGGTGCTGCTGGTGGACACTGACCCGCAGGGCAGCATGACCATCAGCCTCGGCAATCAGCAGCCGGATCAGCTTGCGCCCACAATCGCAGACCTGATGACCAAGGTCATGAACGACATCCCGATTGCGCCGGGCGAAGGCATACTGCATCATCCGGAGGGAATTGACCTGCTGCCCGCTAACATCGCGCTGGCAGGAACGGAGGTGTCGCTGGTGAATGCAATGAGCCGCGAAACCATCTTGAAGCAGGTGCTTGCCCGCAATCGGCAGGACTACGACTGCATCATCATCGACTGTATGCCGTCGCTGGGTATGCTGACCATCAACGCCCTGACTGCGGCGGACAGCGTGATTATCCCCGTGCAGGCGCAGTATCTTCCAGCCAAAGGACTGGAGCAGCTTTTGCGAACCATCACCCGCGTGAAACGGCAGCTCAACCCGAAACTGGAGGTGGACGGTATTGTGCTGACGATGGTGGACAAGCGCACCAACCTATCCAAAGATGTATGCGCCGCCCTGCGCAGCGCCTACGGTCACGCGCTGAAAATTTACCGTGCAGAAATCCCGGTCAGTACGCGCACAGCAGAAAGCGCCGCCAGTACACATAGCGTGCTGACCTACGATGCCAACGGCCCGGCCAGTTTGGCATACAAAGCGCTTGCCAAGGAGGTGACGGAGAATGAGAGAGTACGGCAGCAACATCAATCTGCCCTCACTCGATAATCTGTTTTCGAGTGAGCAGGAACGGCAGGATGCAAAGCTGGAGAAAATCCAAATTTTGCCACTGACGGAACTACATCCCTTTCGGAATCACCCTTTTCAAGTCCGTGACGATGACGAAATGGACAAAATGGTGGACAGTGTCAAGGAATACGGTGTCATGACCCCGGCCATTGTCCGCCCCCGGAAAGATGGTGGGTATGAAATTGTAGCTGGCCACCGTCGCTGCCATGCCAGTCAGCGGGCTGGCGTGGAGACTATGCCCTGCATCGTGCGGGATATGGACGATGATACTGCTATTATTCTGATGGTGGACAGTAACTGCCAACGAGAGCATATTCTACCGAGTGAAAAGGCGAAAGCGTATCAGATGAAGCTGGAAGCTGTAAAGAGAAAGGCCGGTAGACCGTCAAAAAATAATTCGGCCCAAGTTGGGCCGAATTTATGGGCTTCTGAAAAAGTTGCAGCTGATGCAGGAGAAAGTAGGTCACAGGTAAAAAGATTTATTGCATTGAACAACCTCACGCCAGCTTTAATGCAGATGGTAGATGAGGGCCGTCTGAAAACGACTCCCGCCGTAGAACTTAGCTACCTTACCCCAGAAGAACAAGAGGACTTCCTGTCCTATATGGAATCCGAGGGCTGTACTCCCTCACTGTCACAAGCACAAAAACTCAAGGAGGCCAGCAAGGAAAGCGTACTGACACCAGAAAAAATCCAGCATATTATGGCCGCCAAACCGTCAAGTGTAAAGCCGCGTGACCCGCAGCTTATGATTCCCGTTGCAAAAGTTGAACGATACTTTCCGAAAGGCTTTACAAGCGACCAGATGCAGCAGGTTATCGTAAAACTGCTGGAAAACTACGCCCGTGCCCACCAGCACGGCAGCAGATGAGGGGGACACCGATGACAAGATTATTAGTTGTTGAACCCGGCTACTGCCCTTATCAAGCGGGTTTTCCCAGCGCGATGGCGGCTGCTTCCGAAGTTATTGAGGGCGAGAGCCAAATCCTAAAACCGTTTGGCACACCGCGAATCGGGCTAATATGCAGCAAAGCCCAAAGCCGACTGAAATATAACAGACAGGTCAATGACGAGGGCGTGACTGTGCGCGGACGCTTTCTCGTTTGCGGACTAAATGGCGATAAGGTCATAGGGCTATCCAAGGATCAGGCAGACCGGTACAGCCGACTACTTTTTCTCCCGCAAGTCGCGGATATGGCAAGCGATGAACTGCCCGCTGCCAAGGTGCGACCCCAAGACGAGCGCTACGGAAACAAATTGTCATTTTGGGAAAGGTTGGAACGATAATGCACGAGAAAGAAGATAATATCATTGGCTATATCGAATATCTTAGTGATGATGGAAAAATAATCGGATATGTTACTCCCTTTACAGATGTAGACAAATTTAGAAAGGAAATCTTGGAAGCAGCTGAGGTTGGTATGCCGATTACCCCGGTTGTGTTCCCGGATAAGTTGGACAAGCCATTGGGATTGCCGCGGGACATCTATTGGCCGGGTGGCTTTCGTAAAGAAAAGAGACAGACTTACCCTTATGAGATATACCAAACCAATAACCGTAATTTCGTTTTCAGAAACTATGCTTATGCGAAAACCCGTATGAAGGTTGCGGATTATAAACTCGTTTATAGTGGACAGATGGAACGCTGGGATGAGCCTGAAGATATTTATATAGCGCATAACCAAAGCAACCGTCCCAATGCTCAAAAGATGCGTTCTGTTTCTATCAGCGATATTATTGTGGTCCACAATAGGAGCGAAACACAGGCTTTCTATGTAGATGAATATGGTTATCGTCAGGTTGACTATCTATTGCCGGAGTTAGAGAATTTGAAACAATCAGAACCGGAACCTTATAAACGATGAGGAGTAGCAAATGGCAAAATACGAAAATATCCGTGCGCTTGCCAAAAAGCAACTGCAAGCCGTCACGGAGAGCAGTGACCGTTGGAAAGCATTTTTGCGGACAGCGGCCATTGCTTATAATTATAGTTTCCCGAACCAGCTTTTGATTCACGAGCAAAGCCCCACCGCCACAGCCGTGGCCGACATAGCCTACTGGAATAATAATGCAGGTCGCTGGGTCAAGCGCGGCGCACACGGTATCGCGGTATTTGACACGCGGGCAAATTCTTCCCGGCTGCGGTATCTGTTTGATATTTCCGATACCATCCCCCGTGCGGAGGTCCCCGACGCGCTGCCGTGGGTCATTACAGACCAGAACTGGCGGCCTGTTTGGGATAAAATCGTAGCGGATAATCACGCTGACAGCATCCAGAGCGCCCTACTCATGCTCTCTACATCCTGCGTTGCCCAGCGCAGCGCCATGTTCACAACCGCACTGGGAAAAGCCATAGACGGCAGCAGCTTACAGTGGGCCAAGCCGGACGAACAGCGGCAGCTATTTATACAGCTTATCACCCAAAGCTGTCTGTATATGGCCGCGCTGCGGTGCGGCGTGGATACTGCGCGGCTGGACCTGTCTGCCCTTGAGTCCGTGAACCAGTTTGATACAAACCGCATCACTCTGTGTTTGGGCAGCGCTTGCCAACAGGCGGCACGGCCTCTCATGCAGCAGATCGGCAGCATCACGAGAGAAATCGACAGTGTTGCACGCGCCGAAAAAGTCCGCTATTATGGTGACAAACAGGAAGAAACCAATAACACCAAGGAGGTCAACAATGGAGTACATGATGGTGAACGGCTACCAAATCCCGGCGCTGACGTTGAAAGAGCCGCCGATGCCGGAAATCGGGAAGTACGGCAGCCTACGGCGGAAATTCCTGCTGGAGAACGCCCCGATGGTGTTCGACGAGATGCTGCTGGAGGGAACACTGTACCCGCATCTGGCGGAGATGGACAACGCAGTACACCGGCAAATCGAGCAGACGATGCAGACGCTGATGCAGCAGAGCACCGCCCCGAACCGGCAGACAGACCCGATGGGCTGGACGCAGTGGATGAACGCCTTGCAGAGCCAAGCCGAGGAACTGGCGATGCAGCAGATTTACAGCCTGTAACACAAGAACCCCAAGCGGAGAGCGATACCACGCCCTCCGCTTTTTCTGTGCCCATTTCTGATTTGCCGCCGCTGAGCGATGAACTGATTCTAGGCTTACTGGCGAAAGAATCCTCCAGCCGTGCCGACAATGCGGCTATTCTGGAATATTTCAATGAGCATCCCGACCTTGCCGAGCGCAGCGCCTTTTGCAAGCACTGTTACAAGCAAATTTATACATATTTGTTCGTGGATGACCATACCGTGGGTTTTATCCGGCATGATATGTACCTTGAACTTTGGGAGGGCAACTATCTTACCAAAACAGCGCAGGTCAATCTGACATGGGATGCTGTTGCCGCAAAGATTGCTGACCTTATCGAGCAAGGGCGGCTGATTGTTCCCATCAAGGCAGTACCCGTGCAGCAGCAGATGGAGCAGCTTACCCTTACCCCCGAAGATTCTGAAAAGGCAGGGCTGCCGAGCCATGAGCAGCAAGAAAAAAATATCGACCT
>OKTJ01001172.1_pt1 | contig 11713 bp, 10 predicted proteins | sample 1606201 | NCBI WGS metagenome assembly OKTJ01 (sample SAMEA3879536, study PRJEB24766) | human gut metagenome | biome: human-associated habitat; feature: feces | place: USA | collected 1985/1987 | reverse complement strand
CTAATAGGCTATGGCTTTTTCCTCGGGGGAAAAGCCGCGGTCGCGAAGCGGCCGATGGGTGGGCGACGGTTCTGGCGTCATTCCGGGCGACGTTACAACTTGCGGCCGCGACGACGCGGCGTGCGGGAAACCTTTGCGGAGGGTCGGAGCGATTCGTTCAGATCCTTGTGGGCTCGGTAACTCTCCGCCCGGTCGATGACGGTCGCACCGGGCAGGGCGCTGCGCAGCCGTTCGAGGGTGAGGCGCCCCGCCTCGTCGTTGTCGAGGAAGGCGTGGATCGTCGTGTGGCGTGCGAGAAACGGAAGGGCGCGGGGAAGGTTGACCACGGAGTTGAGTACGGCGGTGTCGGCGGTTGGCGTCGCCTTGTGCTGCAATGTCAGGTAAGAGAGCAGGTCGAAGAAGCCCTCGAAGAGCAGCGCCGTGTCGCCGTGCCGGTCGAAGGTCGTGATGGATTTCGGGGCGCTGCTCCCCTTGAATTGCGGGCTGCGCAGCTCCCAGCCTCCGGCATCGTTGCGGAAGCCGATGGCGAAGAAACGCCGTTCGCCGACGGCGTAGTGGACCTCGCGGCACAGCGCTCCGGCCACGGCGGGGTCGATGCCGCGCTCGCGCAGATAGCCGATCAGCGCCGGGTGGCGAATCTCCCCGACGCCGAGGATCCGCAGCGGGGAGTCTTCGCGCGGCAAGGCGGTCGGGAGGGGCTGGAAGGGAACTTCGTCTGCGGATCCTTTGCGCAGGCTCCGGATGGCTTCTGCCATGCTGCACCCTTCGAGGCGCATGACCAGCTGGAGGAGCGTGCCCCCTTCGCCCAGCCCGAAGTCGTACCAAAGCCCCTTGTCGTAGCGGACGCTGAAGCTGGGGGTACGCTCCTCGCGCAGCGGCGAGAGGAACATGCCGTGGGTGGCGGTTTCGTGGTGGGGCTGCAGCCTTCGGCGGAGGAGATACTCCCGGATGCCGATGCAATCTGAGGTCGTCTTCATGGCTATCGGCTTTTGATGGGGACAATCCGGTGCAGTGCCGCCTCGACATCGCTGTCGCGGAAGAGCACGCGCCCGCCGATCTTGTGGGCGCGGATCCGGCCGCGGTTCACCCAGTCGTTGAGCGTCACGAGCGAGATACGAAGGCGGCGGGCCGTCTCGCGGCGGGTCAGATAATTTGGTGTCTCGGCGGAGGGTTCGGGGTGGAGCTGCCGCAACTCGTCGCGCAGCGATTCGCGAATCATCTCCGAGAGCTGGTCGGCGGTCATGCCGCTCAGAAAGATTTCCTTGGTCATAACGATTCGAATTTGGTTGATGACGCAAAGAAAGGCTTTCCGAACCCCTCCCGAAAACGGCGAATGGCGTTACAAATCAGCGCCAACCGATGCCAACCGGTGCCACACCGAAGACACGTCGTCGGCCGTTTCCGGGCTTTGGCATTCGTTTGCTTGGGTTGGCACTGCCGTGTAATCGGATTCCACCCGATGCAAAATAGGCCTTCTAATCATTTGGTTTCTTCCAAATAATTGTTTTTACCATTTTATATTCTTGTCTAATCTCTGCCATTGTTTTTCCATCTATTTTCCGGAATGCAGTGCAAGTGCGTGCATCTGATGGGTCTCGATATTTGTCAGTCCCGAGTTTTTTGTATAAGCAGCAAAAAATTGGACGTTTATCGATTCTTATGTCGAACAGATCGTCGAATAATATGTCTCGGGGTCTATAATAGCGGCAGAGGTTGCATACTTTGAGGTTAGGATCCAAATCGTATAGTTCTACGATTCCATAATCATATAGAGAATATTCTGGGAGAAAGTCGGGATGAAAGTCGGAGGTTAACTCGAAGATAGCTTTGTTTCTGTGACATGAGAATGTCTGACAGTCCGTATTCCCACAATACATTTTATAGCTTTCAAAAACTGAAAACTTCACCAATTGCTTGGGATGTTGAGGTGGACCGGTAAAGTCTCCTTTCGGTTTGAAATTATATAATCTGATAAGATCTCCGTCTTCTGTGATGATGGGGCTATTGATGATTGATTTTATATCATCTTCCGAGTTGATCTTTAGTTCTATGATTTTATTTCCTGAGTCAATCTTTTGATGTTCGCAAGGATGTGAAACATATATTTCGATAAAGACCGGTGTATACTTTTTAATGGAATTTGAAAGGAGAATGTCTGCACGAAAGTTATCGTAGAAGGCTTCAACTTCAAATGTGTTATAGAATTTTTTTAAATCATAATTTTTGTATCCAGTCCAGTTGCAAGATTCATCAAATGAATCTTCGTACCATATGCAGGTCTCTTTATTTTTACAAGTGAACGGAACTTTAATTTCGACTCCGAAAGGTTGTTCACTTCTGAGTTTTTGTAGGATTAAAAGTTTGGCCAATGAATGTAAGTAACTTTCATAGCTGCAGTTAGGAGAAAGAGCCTTGTGCGCAAAGTGCCATTGCCGTATTTTCCCCTGCTTTGCAATCATTTGACGATGGCAAAAAAGACAAAAAAATTCGTCATTGCTTGGATTAGCATCTTTTATGTGTCTAATGTTTCCGGAAGAATCCAATGCATAGTGTTGATCTTTGTTTGACGAATTATTCATTGGAAAACGTTATTAGTACCTCCCGAACGGCGTTGGTTGCAAAGAGGGTGTCGCCGCCGGCCGAGATCTGAACGCGGCACGGCTCCAGCCATCCGTTCGCTATCCATCGGTCGAGTGTCGGGCGTGCGACGCCTAGCGCCTCGGCCAGCTCCTTTTTGTTGAAGAGCCGGCTGCCGTTTGCCATCAGATACCGCTCGCCCTTGTGTACGCCCAGCCAGTAGTCGAAGCGGCGCAGAATCGCGTCGGCATCCTTCAACTTCGGCTCATACCGTTCGTAAGCCCAGACGTGCAGGCTCGACGGATCGAATCCGGCAAACTCCGGCCGCTGGTGCAGCTCCTGGACGAGCGTCTCGAAGCACTTCAGCTCGGAGGCCCGGATCGTTATTTTTCGACGGCGCGGCATGGCTGGTTATCTCTTTTTTGCACGGTATCGCTGATGGGGATGTTTCGGCATATAGGGATATTCACGTTCCAATAACCCTTCGGCAACCATGATGGGTATGGCTCTGTTTTTCAGGTATCGTAGACTCTTCCCTACTTTGTTAGCTATGGCCTCCAGCGATTCAAAATCAACACATGCCTGCAGAATGGCTGTGTGTAATTCGCTGGATGATAATCTTCTGCGCCTTTCCTTGTCTGGAGAGCTAGCAACATTACTAGCAACATTACTAGCAACATTACTAGCAACATTACTAGCAACATTCCCGGGGAGTTCCCTCTCCCGGAATTTTTTGTTGATTCTGTAGTGCGTGCCGCGGCCGATTCCCTCGGGAATAAGGTATCGGTCATTGCATAACTCTTTGAGCAACTTTGTGATATCGGCACTGTGCTTGTCCAATACCAATTGCATCCGGTAGTTGGTGACCTCGCCCTCGCTGCAACAGGTTGCCAGGGTCATCAACTTGTTGTGTTCTATGGACGTTATGTCCTCACCGAACAGGGATTTCAGATAGGAGATGACCTCATCGGACAACAAACTGACAAGGGGCAATGTCAATACGACTTTGTCGGGATGAGTAATCTCCTCGATTCGCGGGTTACGGTAATTTGCCTTTTTCCAACCTTGCATGATCTTGTCGGCACCGCTTCCGGCCTTTTCTGCTGAACCGATCAGCATGAACATCGTTTGCAGGGCCTTGTTGCGGCATACGCTGTTGCCTCCTTGATAATATTGGGCAATGGAGAGCAGCAGGGAGCCTGGATTGGAGAATATGTAACAATCCTTGTGTAGCTCGATCGTAATGTTTGAGTCAACTGAATAGTCGCAATGGACCAGTGCATTGATAAACGCTTCGCGTAGAGCCGTATGTGTCGGTGTTTCGTCCTCTCTGATGCCGTCCTTCAGGGCGAAAGGCTTGGGCAGGGCTGCGGCCAGCTTGGGATAGACCCGGTAGTAGAATTGGAACAGATTCGCCTCCCAGGTGCCGTCCGGGCAGATGCGGTCTGTCCAGCGGTCGTCGGGATTGGAACTGAAATATTCGCGGTAATCGGGGAAGTATTGCGGACATCCGTAGGCGTCGGTGATGCTGTCCGTTTTGCCGAACATCAGCAGACCGGCAAGTGTCAGTCCCTCGATCTTTTCTCGGCGATCGATCCGGTAACCCTTCAATTTCATCAGGAAATGTTTGTCGTCCAGCAGCAGCCACGGATGATCGGGGCTTTTGGTTGCGACCAGCCGGCGGTATTGCTCAAGAGTTGCCTTGTCAATATCCTGCTCGATGGTAAATTCGGGCAGAATTTTGTAATCGCGGGGATGTTCTGTGATATCAGCGTCGGCGAACATGCGTTGTATTTCGCTTGCATCGCACCGATAGTCTCCTTCGTAATTCCGCTTGAATGTATTCTCGGGGTTGTTATGCAGATATACGGGTATCTTGTTGCGGGGAGCCCGTGGTACATTGAATACCAGGACATAGCTCCCGTTGTATTCGCCATCCTGCACGTCTTTCTCCTGCAGGACGTTTGCGCTGCAATGAGCCTTGTTGTTTACGTTGTCCCAAAACTCTTTTTTGTATTTGCGCGCCTGCTCCAGTGTGATGCCGTCAAGTGTGAATTTCCCGTCCTTCTCTTTGACGCCCAATACGATGACTCCACCTTGCGTATTGGCGAAAGCGGAGTAGGTTTCCCACAAGCTGCCCGGAAACCCTCCCCTGGCGGATTTGAACTCCACCTCGGCCGATTCACAGTCGGCCATCAGAGATTCGATTTTTTCTATAAAATCGTAGTTGTCGAACAGTGTTAATTCCTTCGTATCGTCTTTCATTGCATCAGTCTGTTTGGACAAAGTTAAGAAAATTCCCGGACAACACTCTTTAAGATTATCGTGTTGTGTTGCTTGCCCCCGAAAAATAGGGGTGGCTCATCAGCTCCAGGGCGGTCTGCTCCTCGGTGATCTTGATATACTTCATAAACTCCCGTTCGGTCTTGTGGCCCGTAACCTTCATGATGGCGATGGTCGGGATTCCCGCCAGGTACATATTCGTTGCGCCGCTGCGCCGCGCCGTGTGGGTCTTCACCAGGTCGCACTTCTCGACCAGCCGACTCTTCTTTTCGCCATTCTCGATGTAGGAGACCTCGACTTTCTCCGTGATGCCCGCCTCGCGTGCAATCTCCTTGATGAGGTGGTTCACCTTCTGTTCGTAGGTTCTCGGCAGCCGGTTGTCGTACTTTTCCAGGATGGCCTGTAGTTCGGGACGGACCGGAATGACGACGTGGTTACCGGTCTTCTGCTGTTTGAGGTCGATGACCTGCTGTCCGTTCTCCAGCGTGCGGATGTTGCCTTCGTTGATGGTCGAGTAGTCGCTGAAGCGCTGCGCCGTGTAGCACCCCACCAGAAAGATGTCGCGGGCAACATCCCTGTGCCGGTTTTTCGAGAGATCGAGCGCGGCGATGGCCCGGATCTCCGACTCCGTCAGGTAGATGTTCTCCACGTCGGCCGTCAGCACGCGGAACTTGCGGCTCTCGATCGCTCCGTTGTCGTGCAGACCCTCCTCGCGGGCCGCGCGCATGATGATCTTCAGCTCCTTGACGTGGCGGCCGATCGTATTGACGGAGTAGTTCTTGGCGGTGAACCAGGCGACGAAGTCGTCGTAGAACTTCAGGTCGATGTCGGCAAAGTCGAACTGCTTGCGTTTGGCTTTGCAGTACTCGTCGAACTGCACGACGAACCCCTTGTAGTTCTTGATGGTCGAGGGGCCGTAGCGGAGTTTGTGGATGTTCAGCCGGGTGCCCTCCTCCATCTCGCGCGTGAAGCGGGCAATGTAGTCGCCGAGCGATTCGCGGGTGCGGACGCGGCGGCCTGAGGTGAGGCTGCGCGGGTGGTGGAAACTGTAGATGATCTTCTCCAGCCGTGTCTTCGTCATCGCGTGTTCGGGATCCTTGGCAATCTCTCCGAGGATGTGGCTGCGCAGTTCGGAGAGATTCTTGGTCAGCTCGCGCCCCTGCTGCTCGGTGAAGTCATCGGTAAAGGTGAAGCGGCTCTTGACCGTCTGCCGCTTGTTGTCCCAGGCGTCCGTCAGCACCATATATTGGCTGTCGACGTAGAACTGATTCCCGCGGCCAACCGTGAAGAGAATTTGGATTTTGACCAGTTTGTTTTTCTGGGTCGAGCGGATGCGATAGCAGAATGAAGCCATAGGTCAGGAGGTTTTATCTGCTGCAAATGTAATCATTTTTGTCATACATTTGTCATACATCGGCCGAATTTTCGAAAACTTCCAGACCTCGCAGTTGATGAAAAACAGATGTAAAATATTGATATATAGATAAAATAAAATTAAAATCGGTAAAATTCGATTCAAATTTATGGCGTCCGCTTCAGACCTCACAGAAACCGCGTTGCAGATAGCTGCAACGCGGTTTTCGTTTTGTATAAATATAATATGTATTTTTTTCGAGGAATGGTTGCCGGTCGTTTTCGATTAGCCGGTTATGAGGTTATGGATGAAAATTATGATTTCCCATTGATTCCTCCGTATCCATTCTACTACTCTCTCTTTGTTGCAGTTTATTTTTACCGGGCAGCGTTGGCTGAGCAGAACCGTTTTGTCGGTTAGTCCCATATGCAGCGATCCGACTTTCATACAAGGATATATGATTTTCAGACGGTTATTTTGCGTTTGTATGCACCGGTATTCGGAGGAAACAGCTATGAAAACGACAAATTTTTGTCGTTTTTGTGTATATTCTTTATACATTTGGAACCGATTTTAGACACAATTATTTCGATTGTGACAAAAAAGTGACTATTTGTACGAAATTTGTGTTCTTCAGACGTATTAAAGTGTTGAAAATATGGACAAGCAAAAGATATTCGTTGTCGATGACAAGGACATGATCGGCAAAATCATCATGGCCTGCCTGGGGCGGGACTACGACTGTCGCTATTTCGACAGTCCGAAGCCTGTACTCGAGCAGATGGAGGCCGGAGATTTGCCCGATCTGATTATTTCGGATATCCGTATGCCCGACATGCGGGGAGATGAATTTCTCCATGCCGTCAAGAGTGACGAGCGGTTCCGGCATATCCGGATGGTTATGTTATCGAGCGAAGACAGTACTTCGGAGCGTATTCAGTTGTTGCAGGACGGAGCTGAAGACTATATCGTCAAACCCTTCAACCCGATGGAACTGAAGGTCCGCATCGAAAAGTTCTTGAAGTGAATCGCCTCCGAATCGGGTGCAGATCGTCCGTGTAAATTCGGTTCCGCGTCGGGATACGCGCTGTTTTTCGGCCATAGTCGGCTGTCGTTCCTTGCCTTCGATACGGTTGCCGTTTCGGAAAATTTCTTCGTACTCCGATGAAATCTGTTAGCGGTTATCTACCTCGCTTGTGTGTCACAAGGTCTGTTTTATGGAAAATCTCTCGGTCAATCCTGAAAATTATAAGATTCTTGTCGTCGATGATATTGCGACCAACGTCCTGTTGCTGAAAACCATACTTGGAAAGGCGGGATACAGGATCGTGACTGCGACAGGTGGCCGCGAAGCGCTCGAGAAGGTCGAAAGCGAATCTCCGGATCTGATTCTGCTGGATATCATGATGCCGGACATGAACGGTTATGAGGTGATCGAGCGGCTCAAGGCCGACGAGCGATTCTGCCGGATTCCCGTGATTTTTCTCTCGGCGCTCCACGATTCGGAAAACATTGTCAAAGGGTTCAAGATGGGGGCCAGCGATTACGTGTCGAAGCCTTTCAATCACGAGGAGCTGATTACGCGGGTGGCGCATCATATGTTTATTGCAGAGGCGCAGCGCGTCATCGTGCGGCAGAACGAGGAGCTGCAGGAGACCCTGGCCAGCCGCGACAAGATGTATTCGGTGATCGCCCACGACCTGCGCTCTCCGATCGGAAGCCTCAAGATGCTGTTCAACACCCTGCTCGACAGCCTGGATGCGGAGCGGGTCGGAGCCGGGAACCTCGATATGCTTCGCATGGGCAACGACATTGCCGAAGACACCTTTTCGCTGCTCGACAACCTGCTCAAGTGGACGAAGTGTCAGACCGGGAGGATGCATACGGTGTATCAGGATGTCGATCTGGCCGAAGTCGTACTCTTTTCCTCGAAAATTTCGGAGTCGGTGGCCCGGACCAAAGGAATTGTCGTCGAATACGACATTCCCGCGCCGATTCACGTGCGGTGCGATGTCGATATGGTCAAGACGATCGTCCGCAACTTGTTGAGCAATGCGATCAAATACAGCCCGGAAGGAGGAGGGAAGATTATCGTTTCCACGGCCGAAACCCCGACCCACGCCGTTGTCCGGGTGCGTGATTTCGGAGTCGGCATCAAGCCCGAAGACCTGAATAAAGTGCTCGATCCTGCGATGTATTTCACCACTTACGGGACCGGAAAAGAGGAGGGGTCGGGACTGGGGTTGCAGCTTTGCCTGGACCTGGTGCATCGCAACGGCGGCGAGATGACCGTGGAGTCGGTCTATGGCGAAGGGGCGACCTTCAGCTTCACGATCGCCAAATCTCCTGCGGACGAACGACCCGCCTCGGCCGGGGAGCCGGTTTGATGTTTAATCTCTGTTTTTTCGCTTCGGGGTCCGGTTCGGCCCTTTTTTGTTGCGGGCGGGTTGTCGCTGGCCGAACCACTCTTCGAACCAGTTTTCGGGGAGTTCGGAAGCTCTCTTCGCAGCGGTTTTCTCCGGTGTGTACGTTTTGCTGCTCGCTTTGACGGTTGTTGCGGGTTTCTTCCCGGCTTTCGTGCCGGACGTTTTTGGGCTGCGGACGGATTTCCGATGTCCGTTCCGATCGTCGGGCGCACCGAAAGCCTCCTGCACGGAGGAGTCTTGGCGATAGGATTCCCGGCTTTCGGGTTTCCGGCCGGTTTTGCGTCCGGATCGGGTGTCGGACTCCCTGCGGCGGTGGGATTGTCTTCCGCCGGATGTGCGGGCCGAAGGGCTGTCTTTCGATATTTCCGCGATGGGACGTCCGTGCGAGAGCTTATTCAAAGCCCTGACGACTTTTTCGGCTCGGTCGAAGGGAACCGTTGCGAACGAGAAGTCCTCCATGACCCGTACGTCGTCGATATCGTGGTCGGAGAGTCCGCACTCCTGTTTGAGGAGCCGGACCGTCTTGCGGGTATCGTAGCCGTCGCGGGCGCCGAAGGCGAGGAAGATCCGGGCCTTGCCCTTGCGATCGACGTCGATCGAACGGATTTCGGGATAGCTGCTCTCGCTCAGCTCGTTCTTGAACGCCAGGCGCAGCAGGGCGCTCAGGGCCACTTCGGGCGGATAATTCTCCAGTAGTTCGGCTGCCATCCCCGTACATTCGCCGTAACTTTCGCTCTCGACGATGGCGTCCAGATCTTCCTTGATCTTGTTGCGCTTGGTGGCGATGATGTCGGCCGGCGTGGGGAGCTGTTCCAACTTGATGTCGGCCTTGATCGTCCGCTTCAGGAACCCGAATTTGCGCATCTCGGAGGGCGAGATGAAGGTGATGGCCGTTCCCTGGTTGCCGGCGCGGCCCGTGCGTCCGATGCGGTGGACGTAGCTGTCGGAGTCCTGCGGCAGCAAGTAGTTGATTACGTGCGTGAGGTTGCTTACGTCGATGCCCCGGGCCGCCACGTCCGTAGCCACCAGGATATTGACCTGTTTTTTCTTGAATTTGCCCAGGATCTTCTCGCGCTGGGTCTGCGAAATGTCGCCGTGAAGGACTTCGGCCGCATAGCCGCGTTCCAGGAGTTTGGCCACGATCTCGTCCGCGCCCGTTCGGGTGCGGGAGAAGACGATGCCGTAGAACTCGGGTTCGACGTCGATGATGCGGGTCAGGGCGTCGAACTTGTCGCCTTCGCGCACCTCGAAATAGATCTGGTTCGTCAGGTCGGTGGTGACGTGCTGCGATTCGACCTTCAGGAGGTCGGGGTCGTGCATGTAGTTGCGGGCCAGCGCCGCGATGCGGTCGGGCATCGTGGCCGAGAAGAGCAGCACGCGTTTGGGGCCGGTCATGGCGTGCATGATCTCTTCGATATCCTCGATGAAACCCATGTTGAGCATTTCGTCCGCCTCGTCGAGCACCAGGTAGGCGATCGCCGAGAGGTCGAGCGTGCCCCGGCGGATGTGGTCGAGGATGCGGCCCGGCGTGCCGACGACGATGTCGATGCCTTTTTTCAAGCGCCGCAACTGTTCGGTCATCGAGGCGCCGCCGTAGATCGGGGCGATCGAAAGGTCGTGGGTATTGAACGAAATGAGTTCCTGCGTCACCTGCAGGGCCAGTTCGCGGGTCGGAACGAGGACGATGGCCTGCGGAATATTCCGCCGGGAAGTCAGCATCTGGATAATCGGCAGGCCGAAAGCGGCGGTTTTACCCGTGCCGGTTTGTGCTTGTGCGATGATGTCTTTGTCGGTGGTGAGCAGGTGGGGAATGGTGAGGCTCTGAATGGCCGAGGGGGTTTCGAACCCTTTTTTGGCAATGGCAGTAAGTATATCGTCGGACAGTCCTAAAGCCTTAAATTCTTCTAATTGATTCATTTATGATGATTTGTTGGGCAAAGGTACGCCAAATTATCCGGTTTGACGACTTTTCCGCGAAATCTTTTGTGACGGGGTACGTGTTTTTTCGGGTTCGAGCATAGCCCCTGTTGGCTTGCAGATGTCGGGGAGGGGTTTCCGGTGCATTTTATGGCGGGAAAAATGCCTGTTTTCGATCATCCAGGCTCTGCGGATCGTTGCGGGGGCCTTCGTTCGGACTGGTGGAACCGATTGTCGGCGAGGCGGCTTTTGTTCCGGAGGGAACGAACCGGGCCTGTATTTCTGTGCAGGCCCGGTCTCTTTTATTTAACGTAATACCGCGTCGTCAGATCTCTTTTTCGAGGGCCTGGATTTCGTCGAGGATACCTTTGACATCGGTCACCTTGAGCCGTCCATAGACCCGGGGGCCGATCATCACGACCGGAGCGAGTCCGCAGGCACCCACGCACCGCAGCGAATCGAGCGAGAAGAGCCCGTCGGGGGTCGTGCCGCCGACTTCGATCTCGTCGCCGAGCGAGAACGGATGCGAGAAGAGAATGACGAGTCCGCCGGCGACGTTGCCGAGAATGTCCTCGGCAGCCAGCGTGACGCCCAACGTCAGCACCGACATGATGGCGGTGAGCGACGAGGTGTTGATGCCGAGCGCCTCGGCTGTGATGATGATGGTAAGCAGATACAGAAGCGTTTTGAGGCTCGTGAGGATGACCTTTTGCAGCCGCTCGTTCAGGCGGTTCGCGCGCGAGAGCAGCCGCGAACAGAGCTTGAGCACGAGCCGCACGACGATCAGGCAGATGAGGAACGTCAGCAGCGCGGAAAGGATGCTGCCGATGCTGTAGCCACCGATCGAGCGGGAGATGATCTGGGAAATATTGTCCATGGCGTTTCGCCCCTTTCGATGCCCAGTATATCAGTGTTGCCGCGCCTTTGTAAAGAGCACGCTAAGAATCCTCAGAATTCCTTAAACTTTGCCGGTTGAGAAACGGGCGGGAAGAGCGTATAATGCAGCGTGATCTTTTTTGAAAAGGAAGTGCCCGCATGCGCCCTTACGCACTCATCGACCTCCACTGCGACACATTGACCGACTGCATGTACGCAGGATCGAACATCATCGACACACTCGACGATCCCGCGCGCACGCTGTCGCTCACAAGTATTC
>OKTJ01001158.1_pt1 | contig 11919 bp, 7 predicted proteins | sample 1606201 | NCBI WGS metagenome assembly OKTJ01 (sample SAMEA3879536, study PRJEB24766) | human gut metagenome | biome: human-associated habitat; feature: feces | place: USA | collected 1985/1987 | reverse complement strand
AAGTGTGAGGTCATGGCACGGTATCACGTTCAGACGGCTTATTCAAGATTCAAGGTGCGGTATGAAGAAAGCTGGGCGCAGTGCGGACACTACGTCCTGCTTCTTTCAAGCACAAGAATAACACTTTTAGGTTGTACAGTCAACAACAAAAAACAAATTTCGGAGAATTAAACAACCACATAAGATTTTATTTGTGAAAAAGAAAAATACCGCCCATGCAGCGCAGCGATGATTTTGTCGGGTGAAACAGCGGCAAAATGAATCGGGTGTGTTGCGGGGCGGTATCGGAACTCCACACAGCGTCTTAAACAAAAGAAAATGCGAGCGACGTCAGTGACGGCACTCGCACAAAAGATTACTCTTTTTAATATCAATGATATTATATGTGAACTAATTCAACTTGTCAACAACTTTTTTCAGAAATTCAAAAGAAGTTGCTATCAATTTGTTTCCTTCTGGACCTTCAAAATAATCTATATGCCTTTGCATTCGACCGTTTACGAATTCAGTGAGTTGCTTTATCCGACGTTTTTTGACGGAAGGGCTAACAATTTTGTTATAAGCATATAGCAAGCAGACAATTTCAAACATCGGACGGCTTGTCAATTTGCTGCGGCGTTCACCAGCTGAGATATTGTCGAGTGATGCAATAAAGGCCGAGATCTCAGGTGATGGCCTTGTTGTGCTCGTGCGAGACAGCGCATTGAGCAAACAGTTATTATGCGCGCAAGCATTGCGCAAACTTTTGACCGGATTCAAAACTCTTTGGGGTAACAGTGGTGTAAACTGTGGATTTCGTTCTGCATAAAAACGGTACATACGCAAAAATTCGCCAAATCCAATCAGTTCTTCCAGAACCCACATTGGACAATCAACGTCATAAATACGTGTTGATAGATACGCCTGCGGACTCTGTGCCGGAAAAACAGAACATACTGCAAAATACTTTTCAATTAGTTCGCCTGTAAAGGAGGCGTCTGTTTTTCGTTCGATAGCTGCCAAAATCTCCGGGTATTGTGCAAGAAAATCACGGACGATTGCATAACCGTCTTCACTCGGATTCTCTTCTAATTCACGCAGAAGCGAAACTTTCAAATCATGCTCTACATCAATGCACATTTGCAGAAGAAGCTCCCTTAGGTAAAAATCCAGTGTAGACAGCTCAGTCAAATATGCAAACTCAAGATGGATGTATTTTCCTGCATTTGGGCCAGCAATATGTTTGGGGTAATTTTTTCGATAAGATGCTGTGCGCAGATAATTGTTTCTCTGTGAAAAACATTCTACGGCCTGTTCTTCTGAAATGAGATGAAATTGGATACCTTTTTCATCATGGAGCATCTGAACAAGTTCTTCCGCAGTCTTTTTCGGTTTCATTTTAGAATTTTCGATTATGCTCACATCCTGTTCAATCGTTCTTTTTCAGTTGCCCCATCAATTCCTGAAAACTTTCCAGAGCACTCTGCAAATTTTCAATAATATCTGCGGCAAATTCGTCCGGCGCAGGGAGATTATCTAAATCAGCAAGTGATTTGTCCTTCAGCCAGAAAATATCCAGACTGGTTTTATCACGTTCCAGAATTTCATCTACCGTGAATCTGCGCCAGCGGCCTTCTGGATTTTCCTGTGACCATGTTTCTGTGCGTTCGTGGCGGTTTTCCGGATGATAGCATTGAATGAAATCCTGCAAGTCAGCATCCGTCATGGGATGCTGACGAAGCGTAAAGTGAACATTTGTGCGAAAATCGTAGATCCAGACTTCCTTTGTCTGACGCTCTGGGCTGGCGGGACGCTTATCGAAGAAAATCACATTTGCCTTTACACCCGGCTTGTAAAAAATGCCAGTTGGCAGACGGAGAATGGTGTGCAGATCCGTGGTGTCCAACAGCTTTTTACGGATGATCTCGCCTGCACCACCCTCAAACAGAACGTTATCCGGTACAACAACGGCCGCCTTTCCGGTCGGCTTCAGAATCGTATTGATATGCTGGATAAAGTTGAGCTGTTTATTTGAGCTGGTCGTCCAGAAATCCTGCCGGTTGTAGACCAGATCCTCTTCTTCCTGCTCCTCTTCTTCATTGGTGAAGGTGATGGAGGACTTTTTACCGAACGGCGGGTTCGTCAGTACATAGTCTACACGATAACCCGGGTCAGACAGCAGCGCATCCCCACGCATGACGGGGACTTTGCCGTACAGGTCGCCGATGTTGTGCAGATACAGATTCATCAGACAGAGTTTGAAGGTTGCGACCACAAGTTCAGTTCCATAGAACGTTTCGTTTTTCAGGAATTCTTTCTCTGTGCGGTCGAGTGCATAGTTCTTTGGGTCAGCCAAGAACGCCTGTGCAGCAAGGAAAAAGCCGCCGCTTCCACAGCAGGGGTCAGCAATCGTCTTTTTCGGTTCCGGGCGCAGACAGGCCACCATTGCTTTGATGAGCGGGCGGGGTGTAAAATACTGCCCTGCACCACTTTTTACGTCCTCGGCGTTCTTTTGCAGCAAACCTTCGTAGATCTCGCCCTTCACATCGGAGGACATGGACACCCAGTTTTCCTTGTCGATCATCTGCACCACGCGGTACAGGATGGAAACATTGCTGATTTTGTTGACGGCCCCTTTGAAGATCTGCCCTAAAATGCCGCCCTCATCGCCCAGCCGTTCCAGTATAGCGCGGTACTGATTTTCCAGCTCTGCGCCCTTAAGCGTGTTCATATCCGACCAAGTGTAACCTTTAGGGATGCCGGTTTCTCGCTTATACGGCGGGCGGGAGTATTCATCGGACATTTTCAGGAAAATCAGGTAAGTAAGCTGTTCGAGATAATCGCCGTATGATACGCCGTCATCCCGCAGCGGATTGCAAAGTCCCCATACTTTGGAGACGATATTAGAAGATTGTTCGCTCATTCAGATTCCTCAGTTGTATTAAATTGTTTTGTATTTTGGGCAATTGCCCGAATACTTTCTTTCATTCGTTTTAGTTCAGCAGTTTGATTTTTCATTTCTTTTAGAAGCTTTTCTTCATCGCTTTCAAAAGAGAAAATCGTTGCATAGTGTTCCGTATCAATATCGAACTCACTTTGATCTTTTACGCCATGATCCTCATAATGAATGGTTCCAGTTGCTGGCACTTTTTTACAATGCCCCTTCAAACGCCTGTTTCAAAATACTCTGCCGCATTGCATCCGCCTGTACAAGAACAGTGTCAACTGATTTTTCAATTTCGTGATAAACAGATAGTTTCATCTCAATCTCTGCAACTGTTTTTTCCTGCTTTTCAATAGAAGATAGTGGAACGCAAAGTTTTGATATCTCTTGAGAATTGATATTATTGACCCCACTTGTTGATTTAGCTACACTTTCAATATAGCGTCTAGCATCAGGAGATGACAAGTAATACAATAAATATTTGGGCAGGAGTTTTTCTTTATTGAGAATACGAAGTCTCATCAAATATCCGGCATATGTTTTATCTGTATCACATTTACGAATAATGGCAGATGAACCCACAAGGGAAATGCTTCCGTTAGAGCGAATAATTAAAATATCTCCATTTTTCAAACTAAGTTGTTCAAGTTCTTTCTCATTGAATTCTGCGTATTTCAGATCAGAAGAATCAACCCTTCCATTCTTCGTATCAATATTAGGTATTCGAAGGACTGCAGTAGAGTTTGCTGTACATGGATAATCGCATTTTTTAGATGTTCCGTAGCGTGGCTTTTCAATAGCATCTCCAAGACGTATAATGTTTTCTTTTTCTTGAAAAGCATCTTTCAGCACAGCCTGTCGATACACCTCTAACTGTTCTTTTGTAGTTTTGAGCGTATCAACAGCCTTGTCAAGCTTCGAGAAAAGTTCTTCAATGCGGGCAACAATGCGGGATTGTTCATCACTAGGAATGTTCGGAATAGGAATTTTTCTCATCTGTGCTTGAGTTAATTTTAGACGAGTTGTTCCTGAGACATATTTTTTATAGTTGAAATAATTTAGATAATAACAAAGGAACTCGTTGTTCGTTTTGGAACGGAGAATGTGTGCATGGTTATTAACCCATGTTTTTCCATGGATAATATATGCTTTTTCAGCGTATGGATTAAGAAACGGAGCACCGTCTTCACCTAAAAGAATGTATTCGCCATCCGTTAAAAAGGAGTCAATCCATCCAACTTGCCCCGTCGCACCATAATATGGGAAAAGTTCATCCAAAGGCTTTCCTTTATTAAGATTTAGTCGTTCTTTACTATTAACTGGTTTTCGATATGAATCCAATATATCGGCTGCTTGTTCAAGAGGAATATAATTATACATTTGTTTTTTAATTTCTTTCTTGCAATTCTACAATAGGACTGTGATAATTCAATTTAACACCATACGCACTTTTTAAGGGTGAAAGTAGCGATTCATCTATATTTTGAACGAGATTCTCATGTTCAGCTTCCCCCACAACGATAGTATAAAGAAACACTTTCGGCTTGTTAAAAGAGGAATTGTAATCGGTCTTGATTTCAATGCTATACTTTCCTATATCCCAGAAAAACTCCCTTTCAACAAATCTTTTTGCTTCTGCATATTCTGGAAATTTTGTGTATTTTTCATATGCAACCTGATAATCAGGAGTGGTTAACTGTATTTCAGCTACTTTGTTGAAGAGTACCGTAGTATTTTTTCGAAAGGCTTTTCCAAATGCATCAAACGCATCAGAAAATTCTGTGAATGTACATACCATACTATTTGATTCTATCCTAAACGGATGTGCACATTCAGTTGTATTTACATACGTTCCTACCATGCTTTGATTCACTGGAGAAATAAATGTTCCCCATGATAGATTTAATACTCGATCATCTTTCTGACGAACGATTTTTATTGCGATATTTTTTACGGATACCGGTTTTACATTCGCCTCGTATACACCATCGATCCGAATGTACGAGCCACTTTGATTAAAATACAAATATGTGCGACCTGCTGGTAAAAATTTCAATTTTGGTTGTTGAATCCATGTTTTGTAAACAGTTTTTATAAGAGGCAAAATAAGAGCCAATACTGATAAACAAAGAGCCAAAAACTCATAAAAGGTCATCGGAGTATTAAAATTGAACGTCATATTTTCCTCCTTACGCTACCAATTCCTCATTCAATTCGTCCAAAATCTCCTGATACTTTTCCCCGAACACCCGATAGAACCCACCCAAGCCGCCTTTGCTGTCAAACGGCGTATACTCCAAGTCCTCCGGCAGAATGCTCAGCGATGTGATGATATGCTCCTTGATCAGCCGCAGCCATTCCATCTGCTCAGCGGTAAAGTGAACCGCACCGGTATTGCGGCGGAAAGTCCACTGTTTGAAGTTGTAGTTTACCCGGTCGGCAAAAGGCGAGAGGGTATCCGTATAGCCCATCTGAAAACGGATAATAGAAATCAGGTCGGTCAGCTGAGCGAGTGTGCCTTTCTTTACCTTGTCAGGCTGCTTGATGGCATAACAATCCCACAGACGCTCGACCGTGATGCCCTTTGCTTTGAGTTTTTGATACAGTTCCGTCAGTTTTTTCAGTACCATCGGACGTTTTTTATACGTTTCATTGTAGATGATGCGCAGGGCAATGATCTCATCTTTATTTTCCTCGATGAAATCCTTGAATGTAGAAATCACCCGGTCTGCCGTTTCCTCCTGATTGGTATCATAACCAGCAAAGAGTACTTTGTCCAGATTAACGCTGTCGATGATCTGGTCATGGCTGCGGCGGACATTTTCAATAAAATCGCGCACTTCCGGCTTCTGGAAAGGTGCAACGGCCTGTTTGATGAGCTCTTTCTGGGTCTGTGCAAGCTGTTCCGGTGCGGGCGTAAGCACGCCGCTTTCTGCTTGTGCTTTGGCCTGAATGACATCTTCATCAAAGGCATTCAGCAGATTCTCCGCAACCTGCTCTGCGGTCTGCCCTACGGTTTCTTTGAACTGCTTGTGTTCGCTGCGTTCCATCCTGCGGCAGAGACGAATCACACGGTTTGCAAGAGAAGTCAAGGTGTCCTCATCCCGCGCACCGAGTGCAATGTTCATCATCAGTTCCTTCATGGAAACCGCTGGCTTGCGTTCCAGCGTGCGGGTCTCGGTCTTTTTGGATTTGGTTACACCCACTGCATCCACGATCACAAAATGATCTTTGTTTTCCGTAGCAGAAGGTGTTACCTTTTGTAAATCATCCTTGCTCAGCGTGCGGGTGCCGCGGCCTTTCATCTGCTCGAAGTAATTGCTACTGCGCACATCCCGCATGAACAGCAGGCACTCGATGGGCTTTACATCCGTACCGGTCGCGATCATATCCACAGTAACGGCTATACGCGGGTTATAGTCGTTTCGGAACGAGCTGAGAACGGCTTCCGGATTCTGCGCACTGTAAGTAATCTTTCTGCAAAAATCGTTTCCTTCGCCGAATTCTTCCCGGACGATCTGAACAATATCGTCTGCATGGCTGTCTGTTTTGGCAAAAATCAGCGTTTTGGGGACTTCTTTCCGGTAGGGGAACAACGTAGTATGGAGTGCTTCTTTGAAGGTGCGAATCACAGCACGGATCTGGCTTGGATTTACGACATCCTTATCCAACTTGGACTGTGTGTAGAACACATCCTCGTCCGTCTGCTCCCAGCGTTTTGCGCGCGTCAGGCGGTTACGCCGCTCGATCAACTGCTTCAGGATGGTTGCACCATTTTTCGTCACATCGGTTTCAATCAGGTAAATGTCCTCGCCAACGTTAACGCCGTCCAGAACGGCCTGCTCTCGCGTATATTCGCTGACAAAATTTTCATTGAAGTAGCCGATGGTTCGCTTATCCGGCGTAGCGGTCAGGCCGATGATAAACGCATCAAAATAGGAAAGCACTTGACTCCATACATTGTAAATAGAACGATGGCATTCATCTACAATGATACAGTCAAAGAACTCCGGCGGAATTTTGGCATTGTAGACGACCTCTTTTGGTGCTTTGCTTTCGGCGGTGACATATTCCGCAAAGGGAATCTCTTCTGCCTGTTCGTCCAGTTCTTCCCCTTTTAGAATGGAATACATCCGCTGGATCGTACTGATGCAGACCTGTACATCCCCGGAAATATAAGAGTTTTTTAACCGGCGTACACCATACAATTCCGAAAAGCTGCGAGGATCGTCATTGGGCTTGTAGGCCATGAACTCGCGCTCGGCCTGTTCACCAAGGCTGCGGGTATCTACCAGAAAAAGGATGCGATTCATTCTGCCGTATTTCAACAGCCGATAGGCGGCAGTAATGGCTGTAAAGGTCTTGCCTGCGCCGGTTGCCATCTGCACAAGAGCACGCGGCCGATTTTCTGAAAACGAAGTGTCCAGACCATGAATTGCACTGATTTGACATTTGCGGAAGCCCGATTCCTCCAGCTGCGGGATACGCTTCAGATTGTTGCGCACAGTATCCGGTTCAGCAAGCCAGCGTTTCAACGTCTCCGGGCGGTGGAACGAGAATACCTTGCGCGAACGATATTTAAGATCTGCGTAATCGGTAAAACGCACCAATTCGCCAGTGGCTTCGTAGGCAAACCGAACCTTGTACTCCCGCTTTACCCATTTGAACTGGCTATTTGCATAGCGGCTGGACTGCGTTTCCACGTCTGTCAGCGCTTGACCTTCTTCGTCCTTCTTTGCCTCTACAACACCAACTGGCGCTCCCTCAATGAAAAGTGCATAATCCACCGGACCGGTATTAGTAGGGAACTCGCGCACTGCAACACCGGAAGCAACCGTCAGATTTAGTTGTTTCAGATCCTGAATTGTCCAGCCACTTTGCCGCAATCTGTTATCGATTTGTTCCCGCGCTCTTGCTTCCGGAGTCATAACGATGCACCTGCCTTTGCTATCTTAGAGCAAACTGTTGATACCTCTATTTTATAAGATGCAACACAATATTACAAGTGTTTCCTTTTTATAAATTTCAAGGCGATATACTTCATGAGAATTTTTCAAAGTACTTGAAAATACGTAAAATTCATGGTATAAATTATACGAAACAATTGCTGCTTAGTATCTGCTGCTCAACAATATCTAAATGGGAGGTGCCTGCCATGACCGCCGTAATCTACGCCCGCTATTCCAGCGATAACCAGCGTGAGGAATCCATCGAAGGCCAGATTCGTGAATGTACGGCTTATGCCGAGAAAAACGGTATCACCGTGGTCAAGCACTACATTGACCGCGCCCTTTCCGCCAAAACCGATAACCGCCCGGATTTCCAGCAGATGATCAAGGACAGCGAAAAGCGGTTGTTTGACATCGTGCTGGTCTGGAAACTCGACCGCTTTGCCCGCAACCGCTATGATTCGGCCCACTATGAGTACCAGTTGGAGCGGAATCATGTCAAGCTGGTGTCTGCCACGGAGCCCATCTCTGACAGCCCTGCGGGTATCATGGTCAAGAGTATGCTCACCGGCATGGCTGAATACTACTCGGCAGAACTTTCTGAAAAAGTTGTGCGCGGCATGACCGAGAATGTTCTGAAGGGCAAGTACAACGGCGGCACGATTCCCATTGGCTTCAAGGTGGACGAAGAGAAGTTCTTTCAAATCGACCCGCTGAAAGCTCCCTTTGTGGTAGAAGCCTTTCAGCGGTACAACGATGGCGCAACTATGAAAGAACTGATGAACTGGCTGAACGACAGTGGCGTGACCACCAACCGCAACCAGAAGTTCACCTACAACAGTGTTCAGAAGCTGTTGACGAATAAGCGGTACATCGGAGAAAACCACTTCAAGGACATTGTGATGCCCGACAGTATCCCGGCCATCGTGGACAAGGACTTGTTTGAAGAAGTGCAGCAAAAAATCAAGAAGAACAGCCGCGCTCCTGCCCGTCACAAGGCCGAGGACGATTACTTGCTCACCACCAAGCTGTTCTGCGGAATGTGCGGCGCGATGATGTTCGGCGAGTGCGGTACGGGTAGAAACAAGGTCGTTCATCATTATTATAAGTGCGCCACCGCGAAGCGTTTCAAGACCTGCAAGAAAAAGACCGTCCGTAAAGAGTGGCTGGAAGATTTGGTCATAGCTGAAACCATGAAGCTGATTCAGGACGATGCCGTGATTGATGCCATCGTTGCGGAAGTGATGGAGTTGCAGGATCAGGAAAACACCACGCTCCCTTTGCTGGAAAAGCAGATGCGCGAGGTAGAGAACGGCATTGAAAATATGCTGAACGCCATTCAAGCAGGTGTGCTGACCAACTCCACCAAATCGCGTTTGGAAAAGCTGGAAGCCCAGCAGAAAGAACTTGAGGTTCGGATCGCCGAAGAAAAAATCGCTCGGCCTCGGTTGAGTGAAAATCAGGTTCGGTTCTGGCTGACCCGGTTCCGCAAGCTCGACCCGAACGTGAAAAGCCACCGGGAAACGCTTATCAATACATTCGTGAATGCTGTTTATCTCTATGATGAAAAAGTTTTGATTACATTCAACTACAAAGACGGCACAAAAACCATCACTTTCGATGAAATCGCCGCCAAAGATGCCCCAGAGGGCAATGGTTCGGATTTGGGTTGCTTCGCTCCACCAAAAAAGCACGAAGGTTCCGGCCTTCGTGCTTCTTTTTTGCTCATTCGTACAGTTCCTTGCTCATCTGGTTGCGAATCTCTTTGCGCCGCTTGTCATAGACCTGCGTGTAGATTGCAAGGGTCGTACTGGGCTGTGCGTGTCCGGCTTCTGCGGCTACTGTCGCCACACCAATCTCCGGGTTGGACAAGAGGATGCTCACAAAAGTGTGCCGAAACATATGAGGATGCAGTCCTTCAATGCCTGCCCGCTGTCCGATCCTACGAACCAGTGCGCCGTAGCTGTCCGGGTTGATAGGAAATCCATGGTCGTTGCAGATCACGAAGTCCGTTCCCCGAAGGGCAAGGAGCGAGGGCGCATACTTGGAACTTTTCCTATCAAGGCTTTTCTGCCAACTTCCTCCCATCAATTTTTTCTGGGACTTCCAATACTTATAATATTCTTTGAGGAAGTCCATGTACTCTGGAGCAACGTCCACATCCCGGATGTTGCTTTCCTTTGTCGTGGTCAACTGGTAGCCGTAATCTTTGAATACCAGAAGCGATTTAGAAATATGTATGGTACATTCTTCAAAGTTGACATCTTTCCATGTCAGTCCAGCCAGTTCGCCACGGCGCACACCAGAATTGAGCAAGGACAGAACGATTACCTGTTCCAGCATGGAACTTTCCTTTAAGGTGTCCTGAAGCTGCTTGATCTGGTGCTTTTTAATAGTGTCTACTGACCTGCTCCGGCTTCCCAGCGCAGGAATTTTGTGCATGGGATTCTTTACGCCGTAATTTTCATCTGCATATTCCAGTGTAGAACGAATGAACAGAGCATATTCTCTCATGCTCTTTCGGGTCATAGGTTTTGCAATGGTTTCCACATCAAAAGCATCGTCCACTTTACAACCCAGCGCAATCGCCACCTGTTCTGCTGTTTTAATATCGACCACTTCGCTGCGAAATGCTTTTTCTATGGTTTTTGCGCCGCAATCGCATCTCTTAGCCAGCTTCGGGCAAGATTCCTTTTTCATCTCCAGACCACGCTGATTGATAACAGCATGGGTGCGGCATCGTGCGCCGCCAATTTCGATCTGTTCCAGAACCCAATCACAATCCACCTTTTTGATGGAATCAACGGACTTCTGTGCAAACTCAGGGAATTGCTGAATCTTCCGAAGGTAGTTTTCCTTGCCCCTCGTTGTGTTCGCCTTATTACGATGGCTGTCATAATCGCCCTCTAAGCGAGCAGAAGGAGCAAGTCTTGCCTTTTTAGATTCTATGTACTCCTGCGCCACTACCGCAAAGGTCTTTCCTGCGTTGCCGGCTTCTTTATCGGCCTTTTCCTGTTCCCGCCGTTCAAATTCGGCAGCGGCAACTTTCGCAGCAGCGTTGCGCGCACGAGCATTTTTCAGTTCGGTAGGGTCAAAATCAAACCGACCATAGCGGCGTTCGATTTTGCCGTTCACCAGAACATTTGCGATGAGCTTATAATAGCGAGGCTTCTTTTTGGGTTCTCTTAATTCAAACGATGCCATATATTTACCGTCCTTTCTGTGTGGTGGTTATCTCTGTCACGATGAGTATAGCAGTTCAGGCGGTTAATTTTTAGGATGTCGCAGTTTATGCCCGCATCCTTGACAAATCACAAAGTTGTCGTTCCACTGTTGAAATAGTCAGCCATCTTGCCAAGGTTGATGTACCACTTGATGCCTGACTGGAACGCCATGCCCGGCACTTCCCGGCAAAGGCGGCGGATGTAATATTCAGGCAAGCCCATACGCTGACTTGCCTGCTTGATGCTGACGATCTGCGGCAGAACAACCGCTTCGGTTTGGATCTCCGGCGATACCATCACTTTTTCATTCATCGGCATTCCTCCTGTCCCATTCATTGATTTCCAAACTGTTCATCAGGGCTTCTTCGATTCTGCGCATTTCATGCCGTGTAGTCTGTCCTAAGAAGCGCTGTATGCGGCTTTTGTCTATCGTGAAGATCTGTTCCAACTGAACCACAGACGGTTTCTCAAAGGCTGTATTGTGGGCTATCAGAACGTGTGTGGGCTGGTATTTCTTTTTCTCGGTGCGGGAAGTCACTGTCGCCACGATAAGAGTAGGCGCATAGCGGTTTCCTACGTCGTTTTGCAGAACCACCACAGGGCGGGTGCCACCCTGCTCGGAGCCGATGTGCGGCTCCATGTCTGCATAGTAAATGTCCCCTCTGAGGTATTTCCAGTCTTTTGGTATGATAGCGATCAGACCTCCTATCCTTCTATATGTAGCAAGAGCCGCCCGTTTATGGCAGGCGGCTCTTGCAGGAAAAAGGAGTATGCCTAGAAAGGCGAAAATGTCACTGCTTGATGGGGAGATTGAAGCGGCGGC
>OKTJ01001152.1_pt1 | contig 11981 bp, 10 predicted proteins | sample 1606201 | NCBI WGS metagenome assembly OKTJ01 (sample SAMEA3879536, study PRJEB24766) | human gut metagenome | biome: human-associated habitat; feature: feces | place: USA | collected 1985/1987 | reverse complement strand
CCTAGCCGACTCCCGAAAAAGCTCTTTTAGCTCCGGATGAATCGGCCCTTGACTCGAATCTTCTAAAACAACGGCATCAAAGATCTTTCCGTCTGGATAATCCAAGAACGTTACTTTGTTCGTACCGTCGCTCGCGATTTTGTAGCTTCTTAGAGCATTCGGTCGCAAATAACTCTTCACGTCGTGCCAATACAGGCTAGCGCCTCCGATACCGACAAGCAGCTGCTGGTGAACCGCCTGCTGATGAGCACCGCCGACATCCTGAACTATCAGATCGACACCTTCCGCCGCATCATGGACCAGAACCTGCGCAACAAGGGGATGAAAATAGTGTTTATCCACGGCAAAGGTGAAGGCGTGCTGCGCCAGGCCCTTAACAAAGAGCTGAACTACCGCTACAAGACCCATGACGTGCAGGATGCATCGTTCCGCGAGTACGGCTACGGAGCCACGCAGGTCACCATCCGCTAACCCCGCTCTCCACTCATGATAATCTGCTTTTCAGGTACAGGCAATTCGCTGCTGGTTGCGCGGCAGCTGCAGGGGCACATCGGCGGCGATATACTTCAGCTCGAAGGTGAGCGGCTTCTCGACCCGCCGGCGCAGGTAATCAATGTCTCTGCCGGAGAGAATGTGGTGTGGGTGTTCCCGGTGTACTCATGGGGCGTGCCACCTGTAGTGGTGGCATTCATGCGTCGCTGCAAGCTGATAGAGCAGCCCGGCACACTCCATTACCTTGTATGCACGTGCGGCGACGACATCGGCATGGCCGACCACCAGTGGAGCAAGATTGCCGGGCGCCGCGGTTTCACACCCCGGGCGGCGTTCTCGGTAACGATGCCGAACACCTATGTGAACATGAAAGGGTTCGATGTGGATTCGCCCGAAACAGCCCGGCGTAAACTCGATGCCATGCCGGAGCGTGTCGGTGCCATCGCCGATGCCATGCGGCGCGGATTCAGCGGGTCCGACGTTGTGCGCGGCAAATGGGCGTGGCTGAAAACGGCTATTGTCTACCCGGTGTTCTGCATGTTCTACATGAGTCCGAAACCGTTCCACGCCACCGACAGCTGCACCCGCTGCGGCCTGTGTGAGAAATCGTGCCCCATGAAAAACATCACGCAGCTTGCACCCGTGTGGGGCAGCAACTGCGCCATGTGCCTCTGCTGCTACCACATCTGCCCGCATCACGCCGTGGCCTACGGCAAGGAAACGGCCCGTAAAGGGCAGAAGCGGGTGTTCGGTCAGGGCCTAAAATAGCTATGATAGCTATAATAGCTATTTTAGCTGCTTTAGCTTGTAGCCATCCGCTCAACGCGGATTGAACGCGAGCACCGAGCGGCAGAGGGCATTGCCGTCGTGCAGCAGCTCGGCACGCACATTCACCGTGACGCCCTCGGTGTGCTCTGCCAGGCGCACCTCCACCTCCTCGTCGAAATAAGCCTCGTGCATATAGGCTATCTCGAAGCGCGTAAGGCGGTTATGGTCGTGGAAATCAAGCGTCCACTGGTTCAGGAGCAGCTCAATGTAGCGGGATGAGTTCACATGCCGGTTGAAATCAAGGTCGCAGTAATTGAATCGGTAGTTCTCGGTGTGGGTCACATCCTGCACCGGACGGGGGCGTTCAGGAGGCGCAATAGGGCATTCCTTCCCTTCGGGAATCATGGTTGAAATCCATTCCATGTGCGAGATGTCGGCCACCGTGCGTGTGTCGGTGTTCATCACCGCCCAGATTGTGCGGGAATATCCTATTGTCTCGCCGGTATCGGTCAGGACAATTTCAAAACAGCGCTCCGAAAAGAGGCGGTTGATGCCGTTGACCCATGTGCGTACCGTATAGTGGTCATTTACACCCGGATACAGGCGCATCTCCACAGCCACGCGCGACAGCACCCATGTGCCGTGCCGCTCCACCAGCGAGTCATATCCGATGCCAAGCTGATTGGCATGCAGCGTGGCCACCTCGATGAGACGGTTGATGAGAAGGGTTATGGGCATCCTCCCCTCCGGATTGCATTCGGCCGGAGTGAGAAAGTAGGTCTGTTCCAAAATTTTTTCCTTTGCCATGGCTGGAGTTTCTGAATTTCACGGTTCGGTGTGCCAAATTTACGAATTATTTCCGGCAATAAGGCGGTGTGCCGCAAACATGGCACACCGCCTTACCGAATAATCTCAAAAATTCAAGAATTAATACCAAATTTTTCCAACAGCGTCAGAGATTGAAGCGGAAGCCGACCTGCAGCAAGCCCTGGGCACCGAAGCCAAGTTCACCGAAGATGGCCCACGACGGCGAGATGCTCACGTGCGCGCCCAGCGGCGAGAACTGGTAGGCGAAATAGGTGCAGTTGTAGGAGTCGCCATGATATGGCATCATGTGCGAAATCACGGCACCCAGCCCGACATGGCCATAGAGCGAGACGATGCGGTTGCTCCAGTAATGGTAGCGTCCGTTGAGCATGATGGCATGGTAGGCGATTGACGAATGTTCAGGGCCGCCCTTGGTGGTGCAGCTCGAGAACGTGTAGCTCGGGCCGATTGCGAAATTGCGGAGCACATTGAAGTTCACACCAGCGGTGAGGGCGCCCCAGGCGTTGTTGACACCATGCCAGTGGTCATGACAGTTTGTGGCATCCATCTGCGTGTAGCCGCCGTAACCCACCTGCAGTTCCACTGCGTCAGCCTTACTTGCACCGGCCGAAACGATAAGAGCCAAAAGTGCGAAAATGATTTTTTTCATAGAGCAAATAGTTTTAACATTCATTTAGCTTAACACACCGTCTGCCCCAAAGGTTTACAACACATGTGAAAAATCGCTCCCATTTACCCCTACTCATGGAAATATGTGTTAAATTTGCACTATAATTAAGATGGCTTCAGTTTCAACCATCTCTGAGAAAACAAAGGACTCCCGTTACTGTTACCAATGACCAAGCTTGACATTGTTATACTTGTGATTTTTGTGGTGTCGGTGGTGCTCGGTTTCCGCAAGGGCCTGATTGTGCAGGCCGGCTCGCTGGGCGGATTGCTTCTTGGAGTGCTCCTCTGCCACATAGGCTCCGACTGGATGGCAGCTGTGATTGCCGGAACAGACAGTGCCGGACTTCAGACCGCACCCACCTATACCGACTGTGTGCTTGCCAACATCATCCTGTTCCTTGCAGGCTATCTGGGGGTGAGACTTGTGGCACACTTCTTCAAGACCGCAGCCCACGCGCTGAGCCTTGGGGCACTCGACCGCATCGGAGGCGCCGTGTTCTACTGCTTCGAATGGATGCTGGGCCTGAGCCTGCTGCTCAACCTGTGGCTGACCATCAAACCCTCTACAAACTTCGGAGCTATGTCGACTATCGGCAACGGCCATGCCATCCATGCCATCCTCAACCTCGGTCCGGCTCTCTTAGGGTGGGTGACAGGCTGCTGACAGGCATCAACCTTAACGGCCTGCCGGTTGTTCTCAAATAGATAACCTGTGGGTTGCCTACATACAGATAATCCGTATCATATACAATATTCCCTTTTGTCCGCAACGTGACATGGAACAAGACAACAAGAAAGCCCAGACGTCGGAGCAAGTGATCAACGACGTCACACAAGGCGACTACAAATACGGTTTCGTAACCGACATCGACACCGACATCATCCCCGTGGGACTCAACGAGGATGTGGTCCGGCTCATATCGCGCAAAAAAGGCGAGCCTGAATGGCTGCTTGATTTCAGACTGAAGGCGTACCGTTACTGGCTCACGCTCACGCCTCCGACATGGGGACACCTCAACATGCCCGCCATTGATTTCCAAGCCATAAGCTATTATGCCGCTCCGGTGAAAAAGGAGGGCCCCAAATCGCTCGACGAGGTGGACCCCGAGCTGCTCGACACATTCAATAAGCTCGGCATCCCCCTGCAGGAACAGAAACAGCTGGCAGGCATGGCAGTGGACGCGGTAATGGACTCCGTTTCCGTAAAGACCACCCACAAGGAGGCTCTTGCCGAGAAGGGCATAATCTTCTGCTCCATCTCCGAGGCCGTGCGCGATTATCCCGATCTCGTCAAGAAATATCTCGGCTCGGTGGTGAGCTACAAGGACAACTTCTATGCCGCGCTCAACTCGGCCGTGTTCTCCGACGGATCGTTCGTCTACATCCCCAAGGGAGTGCGCTGCCCCATGGAGCTGAGCACCTATTTCCGCATCAACGCATCGGGCACGGGCCAGTTTGAACGCACCCTGATCGTGGCCGACGACGACAGCTACGTGAGCTATCTCGAAGGCTGCACTGCACCGATGCGCGACGAGAACCAGCTGCATGCGGCCATCGTGGAAATCATTGTGGAGGACCGTGCGGAGGTGAAATACTCCACCGTGCAGAACTGGTATGCCGGCGACGCCCAGGGACGCGGCGGCATCTATAACCTTGTCACCAAGCGCGGGCTGTGTCGCGGCGACTATTCCAAACTGAGCTGGACCCAGGTGGAAACCGGATCGGCCATAACATGGAAATACCCCTCGTGTGTGCTTGCCGGACGCGGCTCCACGGGAGAGTTCTATTCCGTGGCCGTGACCCGCAACTATCAGCAGGCCGACACCGGCACAAAGATGATTCACCTCGCCCCCGACACCAGGAGCACCATCGTGTCGAAAGGCATATCGGCCGGCTACAGCGAAAACTCCTACCGCGGACTGGTGAAAGTGACTCCTGCTGCCCACAACGCCCGCAACTACACCCAGTGCGACTCGCTCCTGCTCGGCAGCAAATGCGGAGCACACACCTTCCCCTACATTGATGTGATGAACCCCTCGGCCGTGGTCGAGCATGAGGCCACCACCTCCAAAATCTCCGAGGACCAGATTTTCTACTGCAACCAGCGAGGCATCTCCACCGAACAGGCCGTGGGCCTGATTGTCAACGGATATGCCAAGGAGGTGATGAACAAGCTCCCCATGGAATTTGCCGTAGAGGCGCAGCGCCTGCTCTCCATCTCGCTCGAAGGCTCGGTGGGCTGACGCGCCAGCCATCTTAGCAACAATAGCTATCTTAGCTATAACCACAAAACTGAACACAAAACAAATCCTGCTTCTGATGAACAACGAAATATTGCTTAAAGTCACCGACCTGCGTGCAAGCATCGACAACAAGGAAATTCTCAAAGGAATCGACCTGGAAGTGCATCCGGGCGAAGTGCATGCCATAATGGGGCCCAACGGCTCGGGCAAGTCCACCCTCTCGAGTGTGCTTGCCGGCAATCCGGCATTCACCGTCACCGGCGGCTCGGTGGATTTCCACGGGCTCGACCTGCTGGCCCTCTCGCCCGAGGACCGCAGCCACGAGGGTCTGTTCCTCTCGTTCCAGTATCCGGTGGAGATTCCCGGCGTGTCGATGGTCAACTTCATGCGTGCCGCCGTCAACGCCAAGCGCGAATACTTCAACGAAGCGCCGCTGAGCGCCGGAGATTTCCTGAAACTCATGCGCCAGAAGCGTGCCATAGTGGAACTTGACAACAAACTTGCATCGCGCTCGGTCAACGAGGGGTTCTCGGGAGGCGAAAAAAAGCGCAACGAGATTTTCCAGATGGCAGTGCTCGAGCCGAGGCTGTCGATTCTCGACGAGACCGACTCCGGACTCGACATCGACGCCCTGCGCGTGGTGGCAGGTGGTGTGAACCAGCTGCGCACCGACCGCAACGCCACCATCGTCATCACCCACTACCAGCGCCTGCTCGACTACATCAAGCCCGACTTCGTGCATGTGCTCTACAAAGGCCGCATTGTGCGCACCGGAGGCCCTGAACTGGCACTTGAACTTGAAGAGAAAGGCTACGACTGGCTCAAGGACTGACACACGCACCGGCACACGCACTGACAATATCAATGCTGCCCGTGCACACAAATTTCACATCAAAGTCTCCCACTCGAAGATGAATTCACTTGAACAATATATCGACCTTTACGAGTCGAACCGCGACACCATCGACGCCCACAGCGCCGGAGCGCTGAACGCGCGCCGACCGCAGGCCCTGCAGAACCTGAAAATGGCTGGGCGCCTGGCCGACAGCGGCGACGAGGGGTTCGAGAAAACTTCGGTCAACGATATGTTCGCCCCGGATTTCGGCGTGAACATCAACCGCGTTGACATCCCCGCCGACGTGGCCGCATCCTTCCGCTGCGGTGTGCCCAACCTATCCACGCTGCTCGGAGTTGTGGTCAACGACCGCTTTGCCGCCACCCCCACCCTGCTGGGCAATCTGCCCGACGGCGTGACGGTGTGCTCGCTGGCATATGCCGCAAAGGCATATCCCGACATTGTGGAGCGTTATTACGACGCCCTCTGCTCACAGGCCGCCTCCGGGCCGGCCGATGCCGCCGCAAGGCTCAACACCCTGCTGTGTCAGGACGGCGTGTTCATCCACGTGGCCCGCGGCGTAAGGCTCGAGAAAGCGCTGCAGATTGTACAGATTTTTCAGGCCGGATTCCCGCTTATGGCAGCCCGGCGCACACTCCTTGTGGCCGAGGCCGACTCGCACATAGCGGTGCTCAAATGCGACCACACACGCCCCGAAAGCCAGCCCGTAATGTCGAGCGAAGTGGTGGAGATATTCGCCGGCGACAACGCCACAGTGGAATGGTATGACATCGAGGAATCATCGGCCGACACGGCCCGGTGCAGCCGCATGTTCGTCAGTCAGGCCACCGACTCGTCGGTGAACGTTTGCACAGCCACCCTCACCAACGGCGTGACACGCAACGACTTCAGCATCCGGGTTGCAGGCGACCATACACGCACGCGCCTTTCCGGCATGGCCATAGGCTCAGCCAACCAGCATATCGACAACTCGTCCTCCCTTGTGCATGAAGGGCATCACGGCCACAGCAACCAGCTGTTCAAATACGTGCTCGACGAAAGCGCCTCTGGCGCTTTCGAGGGGAGCATCGAAGTGGCTTCATGCTCGCAGTTCGTGGAGGCATACCAGTCGAACCGCAACATCCTGGCATCTACCCGGGCACGCATGCACACCAAGCCTCAGCTGCTCATCTACAACGACGATGTGAAATGCTCGCACGGCGCCACAACAGGGCAGCTCGACGACAGCGCGCTGTTCTACATGCAGACCCGCGGCATACCCCTCAACGAAGCCCGACGCATGCTGATGCAGGCGTTCATGATGGACGTGATCGACTCCATCGACCTCCTCCCCCTGCGCGACCGCCTTCGCCACATGGTTGAATGCCGGTTTGCCGGCCAGCGCGCCACGTGCAGTGAATGCTCCCAATCCTGAACCCACACCAAGCCCGACCTGTCGGAATCGTCAGACAAGTCTGACTCACTTAAACAAACATCTTCCAAGCATGTACTCAGTTGAAGAACTCCGCAAGGAATTTCCCATTCTCGACCGTAAAATATACGGCAAGCCGCTTGTCTACCTCGACAACACCGCCACTTCGCAGACCCCGCGACAGGTGGTGGATGCCATCGAGGCCATGTACTTCGAGCACAAGGCCAACGTGCACCGCGGCGTTCACTCCATATCGCAGGAGGCCACCGGCATGATGGAAGCCACACGCGAAAAGGTGCGTGCCTACATCAACGCCGCCTCCACCTCCGAGGTGATTTTCACCCGCGGCACCACCGAGGCCATCAATCTCGTGGCCTCGAGCTTCGGCTCGTTCCTCGAGAACAACGACGAGATTATCCTCACGGTGATGGAGCACCATGCCAACATAGTGCCCTGGCAGCTGCTCGGCAACCGCAAGCGTGTGCTGCTGCGCGTGGTGCCCATCCATCCCGACGGCTCGCTCGACATGGAGGCGTTCCGCGCACATTTCAACGAGCGCACGCGCCTGGTGAGCATCTGCCACGTGTCGAACGTCCTCGGAACGGTCAACCCCATACGCGAAATTGTGGAATATGCCCACTCGATGGGTGTACCCGTGCTTGTAGACGGTGCTCAGGCCGCGCCCCACATGCACATCGACGTGCGCGCGCTCGATGTGGATTTCTATGCATTCTCCTCCCACAAGATGTATGGTCCCGCAGGCGTGGGCATCCTTTACGGCAAGGAGGAATGGCTCGAGAAAATGCCCCCCTATCAGGGTGGCGGCGAAATGATTTCGCACGTAAGTTTCAAAAAGACCACTTTTGCCGAACTCCCCCTGAAATTCGAGGCCGGCACACCTGATTTCGTCGACATCGCCGCCCTGTCGTCGTGTCTCGACTTCCTGGAACGCGTGGGCATCGACAACATAGCCGCGCACGAGCATGAGCTGCTTGAATGGACCACGACGGAAATGCAGAAGATTCCCGGCATGCGCATCTTCGGCACCACTCCGGGCAAATGTGCGGTGATTTCTTTCCTGCTCGGCAACGCCCACCACTATGACACCGGGATGCTGCTCGACAAGCTCGGCGTAGCCGTACGCACAGGTCATCATTGCGCACAGCCGCTGATGGAATCGCTCGGCATCGAAGGCACCGTGCGCGCATCGTTCGGCCTTTACAACACCATGGACGAGGCCCGAGCCTTCATCAAGGCCCTCCACCGCATTCAGCCCATGCTGGCTTAAAACAGCCAAGATAGCTACGATAGCTATAATAGCTATAATAGCTAAGATAGCCGGATAGAACAAAATGAAAGCCCCCGGCACCAATCGGTGCCGGGGGCTTTCATTTTGCTTTTATCGGCTTGCTCCGGAGTGACCGGAGCAAACCGGTAGTGTTATGTTTCCTTAGGCCTGCTTGGCAACGTTACCGGCTTTGCGGGTGTTGACCAGATAGGCAACGGGAGTTGCGATGAAGAGTGTGGCCAGCGTACCGGTGATCACACCGAAGAGCATGGCGAAGATGAACGAACGGATGGAGTCACCGCCGAGGATGAAGATGCAGAGGAGCACCAGCAGGGTCGAGGTGGAGGTCATGATGGTTCGTCCGAGGGTCGAGTTGAGCGATTTGTTCACTGTGGTGAAGAAATCCTGCTTGGGATAGAGGCCGATGTTTTCACGCACGCGGTCGAACACAACCACCGTATCGTTGATCTGATAACCGATGATGGTCAGGATGGCGGCGATGAAGGTCTGGTCGATCTCCATTGCGAAAGGCAGAACGCCCCAGAAGAGCGAGTAGAAGCCGATGATCGAGAATGCGGTGAACGCAACGGCGGCAAGTGCGCCGAGCGAGAAGGCCACATTGCGGAAGCGGAGCAGGATGTAGAAGAACATGGCTGCAAGCGAAAGAATCACGGCGATGTATGCCTTGTTGCGCATGTCGTTTGCCACAGTCGGGCCTACGGTCTGCGACGACAGGATACCCTGGGTCTCGTCGGTGGTGGAGAACTCTTCGAGAGTCATGCCGTTGGGCAGAAGACCTTCGGCCTTGAACACATTGTAGAGCTTGTCGGTGATTTCACCTTCGATGGCCGATGCATCCTCCGACGAACCGATCTTGTAGTTGGTGGAGATACGCACCTGGTTGGAGTTCTCGATGGTGATTACCGAAACCGAAGCCACGTTGCCGTCGGTGTTGAACACGGGGGTGAGCAGACGCTGCAGGTTGTCGGTCTTGACGGGTTTCTCGAATTTCACAACGTAGTTACGGCCGCCCGAGAAGTCGATGCCCTGGTTGAGGCCACGGACAAAGAGCGAGATGACAACGATGCAGACAAACGCGCCAACAACGAGGAACGATACCTTGCGTGCGCCCAGGAAGTTGAAGTTATTGTTGTTGAACAGGTTGCGCGAAATGCCTGTGGTGAATGTGAGGTTCTGGAACGCCTTGCGCTTGCCAAACGCGATGAAGAAGATGCGTGTGAGGTAAACGGCGGTGAAGAACGAGCAGACAATACCGATGATAAGGGTTGTTGCGAAGCCCTTGATGGGACCTGTTCCGAAGAACAGCAGGATCACACCGGTGATAATAGATGTGAGGTTAGAGTCGAAGATGGCCGAGAAGGCGTTGGAGTAACCGTCGGCGATGGCGGTGCGCACTGTCTTGCCGGCGCGGAGTTCCTCTTTGGCACGCTCGAAGATGAGCACGTTGGCGTCAACGGCCATACCCAGCGCGAGCACGATACCGGCGATACCGCTGAGGGTAAGCACTGCCTGGAACGATGCGAGGATACCGAATGTGAAGAAGAGGTTGCAGATAAGACCGAAGTTGGCGATCAGGCCGGGGATCACGCCGTAGATGCAGCACATGAACACCATCAGGAGCACGAGTGCCACGATGAACGACCAGATACCCGATTCGATGGCCTGCTGACCGAGCGACGGACCGATAACCATATCGGAGATAATGTCGACCTTGGCGGTCATCTTACCGCTCTTGAGCACGTTGGCCAAGTCCTGAGCCTCCTCGACGGTGAAGTCGCCCGTGATCTGCGAGCGGCCGCCTTCGATGGCCTGACGGATGTTGGGGTAAGAGTAAACCAGATCATCAAGCACGATGGCCACGGGGTGACCGATGTTGCGCTGTGTGATGCGGGCCCAGTCGCGTGCGCCGTCGGCATTCATGGTCATCGAGACCACGTTGCCCTGCATCTGGTCGAAGTCGCTTGTAGCGCCTACCACGCAGGAACCGTCAAGCGCGGGACCACCGTTGGTGGCGCGCAGGGCGATGAGCTGGTAGGTGTCGATCTGACGGTCCTGGTGTGTCACCGTGTCGGTGAAGTTCACCGGCGAGGGTTTCACGCTCCAGCGCAGACGGAGGTTGGAGGGAAGATACTGTTTTGCTTCGGGTGTAGCCAGAAGGGCGTCGATGTTCTCGCGCTCTTTTGCGGTGGCGATACCGAAGATAGGCGATGCGTCGGTGTTGATCATCAGGAAGCGCTCGCGCAGGCCGGTGCCGTTCTTGGCACGCAGGGCGTTGTCAAGCTGTGCCACCTGACCGGCAATCTCGTTCGAGCCGTAGCACTCGTAGAATTCGAGGTTGGCAGAACGCTGCAGAAGCTCGCGCACACGCTGGTGTTCCTTCACACCGGGGAGCTCGAGAAGAATCTGGCCGTCGTTGTCCTGAAGAACCTGGATATTGGGCGAAACCACACCATAGGCATCGATACGCGAACGGAGCACGTTGGTGGCCGAATTGTTCACACGGTCCTTCACTTCCGATTTCAGTGTGGAGGCAACATCCTTGTCGCTCTGTCCCTGTTTTACAATCGAGCTGAACACAACCGAATAGTCGGCGCCGGGATTGAGACGACGGTACTGGTCGACGAATGTGCCCACGTAATCGCTCGAATGGTTGCCGGCGATGATCGAGTCGGTGTTGGCCAGGGCCTTTTCAAAGGCCTCGTCGGCGTCGGCGTTCTTCATGGAGCGAAGCATGTCGGGCATCGAGACCTGAAGAATCACGTTCATACCGCCCTTGAGGTCGAGGCCGAGACCCACACCCCATTTCTGCACTTCGTTGTAGTTGTAACCCAGCCATACAGGCTGCTTGCTGATTGAATCGATGTAGGCTTTGTAGGCCTTGTTGTACTGCTCGGAGTTCTTGCCCTGCTGCCCTGCCGCAACCAGAGCATACTGCTCTGCTTTGGCTTCCTGTTTCGAGCTCACCAGAGTGAACGACAGGTAGAAAAGGCACACAAGCACCAAGAAAATCGCGATAACACCCGCAATGATGCTTCCGAGGGTTCCTTTGCTTTGCATGTGGTTTGTTAAAAAGTATTTAGGTTATTATTTCTATTATTTTTTCCGTTGCTCCGGCAGCACCGGGAAGCCTTCCCGAGGCTATCAGGCAGCCGCCTGTGCCGATGTGAAAAACATAGCCAATGCGCCGAGCAACCCATTGACAATGAGACTGACAGCGCATAATCCTGCCCCGCAATGCGGTGCAGCAGTACATTTTCAGCTTGCAAATATACGAATAATCCGCAATAACTCAAACATTTTAGAGGTTCTAGCCGAAAGTTCGGTGCATTTTATACTTGTAACCTGACGTCGCATCCATCAACTTGTAGGGTCGCGACCTGTCGCGACTGCAGGCGGGATGTTGCA
>OKTJ01001151.1_pt1 | contig 11994 bp, 9 predicted proteins | sample 1606201 | NCBI WGS metagenome assembly OKTJ01 (sample SAMEA3879536, study PRJEB24766) | human gut metagenome | biome: human-associated habitat; feature: feces | place: USA | collected 1985/1987 | reverse complement strand
TGATAGCCGCCCTGGTCGCAGGCGTGCCAAGACCTTTTCGCTCCGCCTCATCGGGGATATCGTCCTTGCCCGCATTCTCCATAGCGGACAGGAGGGTATCTTCGGTATAGGGCTTCGGCGGCTGGGTGAAATGCTCGGTAACAGCAACCTCCGCACCGTCAAAAGTCTGCCCTTCGGTGAAGTCCGGGAGCGTATCGCCGTCCCCATCCGCAGGCTTTTCCTTCAAGAAGGCACGGAAAATGCGGTCGATTTCCCGCCAGCCTTCGGAGATGACGCGCTTGCCCTTTGCGGTGAAGGAATGGCCGCAGCAGTCAAATGTGGCCGTGACCGTCTCATACACATACGGTTCCGCCGATGCACACAGCAGCTTGCAGCAGACCAGCAGAAGCAAGTTGTGTTCGCCCAGGGGCAGAGCCTTGATATCTGCCTTTTCAATTTCCATTGTGGGAATGATAGCGTGGTGGTCGGATACATCTTTATCGGAGATCATGGTCTCCACCAGCGGGAAGAAGTTTGTGCAGCCATCAAAAGGCGGCAGTTTCGCCGCCAGGTGGATCACGCAGGAAGCCGTTTCCACCATGTCGGAGGTCAGATAACGGCTGTCTGTGCGGGGATAGGTCAGCAGCTTCTTTTCGTAGAGGCTCTGGGCGTAGTCAAGGGTCTGCTTCGCCGTGTATCCGAACAGGCGGTTTGCCTCCCGCTGCAAGGTGGTAAGGTCATAGAGCTTCGGCGGCTGTTCCTTCTTCTGCTCCTTCGTGACAGAGGTACAGGTGACGGTCGCACCCTTACACATGGCCGCTGCCTGTTCCGCCGCTGCCGAATCGGTGAATTTCTCCGACACCGCCTCGGCTCCATCCAGTGTCAGGCGCAGCAAATGATATTTTTCCTTGTGAAACAGCGTGATCTTTGCGTCACGCTCCGCCAGCATTGCCAGTGTGGGGGTCTGAACACGGCCCACATTCAAGGTGCGGTGATAGAGAACGGAGAAAAGGCGCGTGGCGTTGATCCCCACCATCCAATCCGCTTTCTGGCGGCAGAGGGCAGATTGATACAGGGCTTCATAATCGGCGCCGGGGCGCAGGTCAGAAAAGCCCTCCCGGATAGCGCTGTCCTCCATCGAGGAAATCCAGAGGCGAAGGACCGGCTTGCGGCAGCCGGTCATTTCATACACCAGACGGAAGATCAGTTCCCCTTCACGCCCGGCATCACAGGCATTGACGATGGTATCCACATCGGGGCGGTCCATCAGGGCACGGAGATTTTCAAAAGCGTCCTCCTTGCCCGGTGCCAGCACATAGCGGAACGGCTCCGGCAGAATGGGAAGATCGTCATAGCGCCATTTCTTGAAACGCTCGTCATAGCCGCCCGCATCCATCGGGGATACCAAGTGCCCCACACACCAGGAAACGAGAAGGCCACTGCCCTCATAAAAGCCATCGGCCCTGGATGAAGCACCCAGGGCCGATGCGATAGATTTTGCCACACTCGGTTTTTCTGCAATAATCAGTTTACTCATTCTTTTCCTCCGTTTCCTCGTCCTCGGTCAGATATTCTTCTTCATCCTCCAGGTCGAAATCATCCAGATCAGCGGGAACTTTCTTGCCCTGCTTCGGTTTCAGCACCAGGAAATAGACTGCCGCGCCGCCTCCGGCTGCAAGGATCAGCAGCACCGCCAGGATCGCCCCGGTATTGCTTTTCTTTTCGGGTTCCGGATTCTCCGGCTCGGTGGGCTCCGCAGCTTTCTGTTCTGTGCCAACACATTCACTAAGGTTTTTTACGCAGACCGGGCAAGCGGTATTGACCGCTCCGGCCTGGCACTTCTCCGTACAGGTGCAGACAATAGGTGTTTCCGCCTTTTCTCCATCCTCCGTGAGTGCCATGAGGTCGGCTTCATCCACCTGGTTCAGAAAATGCACGGTTTCCTCGCCCTCGTCGTCACGGTCGATAATGAGATAGAACACATTGCCGTTCTTCGTTTCCACTGTGATAAACTGTTTGCCACTGGTGGTAGGGCTGCCGATATCGTCGATCAGCGAAAGGTTCCCGTCCGGCGTCAGGGCGGCACCGTCATTCAAACCACCGCCCAGCATACCCAGCAGATTTTCCAGCGTTTCCGTGTCCAGAGAGAAAGAACCTTCCCCGGAACCAGCCTTGCCGTCACTTACCGTCATGTAGCCGGAATAGACATAGCCGACTTTCTCCGGCAGGATGACCTTCAGCCAGTCGCCGTCCGTGCCGATCACCTTCACGGTCGTTCCGTTGGGAAGCTGGGTGAAGGCGGTGTAGTCCATTCCCGCACCCGTGCGGACATTCAGATTGCCGCCGCCCGTGGTGACAGTACCGGTCTGCCCGGAGTCATTTTCAGCGGAATTGAACTGGATACCGTCCTCGGTGACGGATACCGTGACCTGGCTGCCTGCCAGAGCGGAAAGCAGATCAGAGACATCCCCGGCCGTTTCCTGTTCGGTCACGGATTCCGTGCTTTCCTCGCCGCCGCTGGCAAAGGCGGTGACAGAAAAAGCGGCAGTGCTGAGCACCACCGCCAAAAGAGCCGATACCATTTTTGTCATAAAGTTATGCTTCATCCTCGTATCCCTCCGTTTCCTCATTCTCGGTGTTGCCCTCCTGCAGCATACCTTCCGGCAGGGAGATCATACCGCTGGCATAGGCTTTCAGGAAGGCAGTCAGTTCCTTGTTGTCCATCTTCACGGCTTTCACCATGCGGACGATTTCCAGATTTTCTTCCTCCGCAAGCTGGGCCTCCAGCGCACGAAGGCGTTTCTGCTGCTCCGCGATCTTTTCTTTGGTTTTCGCAATGTCATTGCGGATCTTCTGTGTCGTTGCCATAAATCAAATTACCTCCATATCGTTTTTTAGTTGTAGGGCGGTCGCCCGAAAGCGTAAAAGTGGGATTGCCAGTAGCTTGTGTTGATATCTGCATACTGAATGGGGTCGCCGCAGTGCAGCATTTTTCCACCGCCCACATAGATACCCACATGGGAAACGCCCGGTGTATCGTAAGTGCCGACGAAAAAGATCAGGTCGCCGGGTCTTGCGTTGGCAGAGGATACCGGGGTGGAAATATTGTAGAGCCCCTGGGCTCCCAGCCTGCCCGTATTGCAGACGCCGCTTTGCGTCAGCACCCAGGACACGAAGCCGGAGCAATCAAAAGAAGTGTTTGGATTGCTGCCGCCCCAGACATAAGGATAGCCGATGTACTTCTCCGCCTCGGTAATGAGCGCCGCAAAGGTTTCATCTTCCAGTGCGGAAGGCGGGATATCATAGGTGGTTGGCGGTTTGGTGTACTTGTCTACATAGCCGGAGCCGGGGAACAAATCTTCCCGGTTTCCCAGCGTTGCCATATAGACCGCATACAGGGAAAGCGTTTCTTCGTCCATGATGTAGACCGGCACATGGGAAAGGTCGAAGTTTTCCAGCTTCACCTTGCAGATATAGTAGTTGTACGGTACTTCCACGTCATAGTCGTTTCCTTCGCTGTCTGTCCGTGTCTCCGTCCGATAGCGCACCTCCACTTCCACGGTCTGCGTCAGGATGTACTGCTTTTCAAAGAGCATTTGCAGCTCCGCCTGAACCTCGTCGATGGTGAACACCCCTTCATGGAACGCCGTGAGAATGGAGATCAGCACATAAGGGTCATGCTCGATCTCGTCCAGATCAAAACGGTATTCGTCATATCCGGGGTGCAGAGCCTCATAGTGGTCCAGCTCATATTGAAGCTCCTGCTCCAGTTCGCAGTAGGCCGCCTCCGCAGCCAGCATATCCGCATCCTCGGAGAGATAAGAGGAAGTAAATACACCGCCCACGCCGGAGCCCGCCATCATGGAACAGGAAGATACCCCGCCAAACAGCAGGGCAACACAGGCGCCAATGCCGATCACCAACAGCACCGCCCGGCTATGGTGCTTGATGTAGAGGAAAGTTTCCTTGAAGGCGTCCTTTGCTTTTTGCGCCGCACTTTTCGCCGTAGCTGCAGTGTTCTTTGCGGTTTTCTCCGCCTGCCGCAGCTCCTTTGCATAGTTCCGCTTGATCCGCTGTTTCTGCAGAAAGCGGGATACCGGGTTAGAAGCTGCCAATGCAGGATCATCATGCAGTGCCTTTTGGTAAAGGTAGTCGGCGTTTGCCTTAAAAGAAGCCTGCTCTGCCTTCGCCGCGTCACGCCAGGGCTTTGTGCGGTGATGGTGGACGGCGGCACGGACTTTGCCCTTTCCATAGGCAAACCCGCGTTCCGTCAACACCTCGCCTTTGTGTCCGGCCTCTACACCCACATTTTCCTGCTCTACCTCATGCACCTTCGCGTGGGCAGCGTGGACAATCTCATGGACCGGCCGAGAAAGCGGATTGTGCCGCAGACGTCCGTTGGGGCGTTTCTCCACTTCTTCAAAGTGAAGCTGCGTTTTGCCTTTTCCGGCTGTCTCGTCAAAAACACGCTCGGTACGGAGAACTTTCTTTGTGGGGATAGCGGCCTTTGCCGCGTCCAGCCTGTCCGCCGCACGGTCGGAACGGTCGATGTACTTTCCAAGTGCGGGATCGGCACGTTCTTCCTCGGTGAATTGCAGACGGGAGGACGGGCGCTGCCTTGCAGCAGAACCATCCCGCACCGCCTGGGTATCAGCCTTTTCAGCCTTTCGTGCGCTTTTCTTCTCATGGTGTTCCGCCGCACGCAGGGCAAGATCAGCCGCAGCGCCAGCGGATTCTTCCGAAGAAGCGGACAGTTCCGTTTCCGGCTCCCGGCTGCTGATATGTTCCACCTCTCCCGTGGCAAGGTTTTCCGATACCGCACCGTCACGGGTCATTTTCTGCGTGATCTTATCGGTCGCTTTCAGTTCCCTCATAGGCAGTCACCTTCCTTTCCATAAGGGCAAAAGTCGCCGCAGGTGCCATTCTCGATCATGGCGATATAGCGGAAAATGGGATAGGCCTGGGGCGGGCAGACCGCATTTCCCAAAGTTTTCAGCCGCAGCGCCCGGTCATCCATGCGCTCGGTCATGCGGGGGATTCCTTCGGGCTCGGCGGCCCAGAGGATACGTCCGTCCATCCTTTCGGGAAGCCCATGAGCCATTCCACCCAATCCGGATTCAGCGCCGCCGTTTCGGACACCGGCCGCTCCTGGGAGATGATCTGCGCCGACAGGTTCCCGTCCTTCTTCGCCGGATCGAAGGCCGACGGCTTCAAGGTCGAGCGGAAACCGTCCGACGCCACCGGGGTCAGATAGAATACCGCCGCCGACAGGCTGAGGCTCCAGATCGCCCCGTTTCGGTTCCTCTTGCGGAATATCCCATTGTCCGACAGGAACACATCCAGGCTTGCCGCGTCCCTGGCGGTGTTGTTGTCGGAGGCAAGGGGTGTGGGAAACATCAGCCGCGACGATAAAAGTTCGCTGGCGCTCATGCCATGCGCCGACACCGCAAGCCGGAAATACGAATGGGAGAACAGCGTATCCCGCTTTTGCCAGGTCAAAGATCGTTTTGTCGAGCCCCATATTGATGAAGCCAGCAACATTTTCCCCAAGCACCCAACGGGGCCGCAGCTCGGTAATAACGCGGCACATTTCCGGCCACAGGTAGCGTTCATCCGCAAAGCCCTTCCGTTTTCCGGCGGTGGAGAAGGGCTGACAGGGAAAGCCGCCTGAGATAACGGTAACTGTTTCAAGTCCTGTTTTTTCAAAAAACGCCTCCTTCGTGAAAGTAGTGATATCCCGGAACCTGGGAACATCCGGCCATCGTGCGGAGAGGACGGAGTGCGGAAAATCCGCCCACTCGCACTGGCAGACGGTTTCAAACCCGGCAGCCTCCGCCGCCAGGTCCAGACCGCCAATGCCGGAAAACAGGCTCACATGGGTCAGTTTATTCATGGTTCTTCGGCGCACGGAACGGTTCGATCTCACTTTCCAGCTCCGCAAGGACCGCCTCCATATCCGCCGTGACCGCCTTGTTTCTGGCGATCAGCCGGTTCATCACATCAAAGAAGGTTTCACCTTCCTGTTTTTCTTCTGTATGCAAATAGCGGGGATCATTCATGTTCGTTTTCTCCTTTCCCGGTTTCACCAAGTTTTGTTGTCATAATGCTGTAAAGTTCATTGTCCTTCGGGAAGTCATCCACAAAAGGCAGGATCACATTGCCGAAGAAGATCAGCCCCTCGCCGGGGCCTGCGTTGCTGATATGCGCCGCCTGCTGGTTAGAGATATTCAGGCGCTCGCAGAGAATTTTTCTGTCTCCGCTGGCCTGGTTCAGAAGGTACACAAAATCGCTGTTTTCAAAAATGTTCTCAATCTCCGGGGAGGAAAGCAGGTCCTTAATGTTCTGCGTGATCCCCGTGGGGATACCGCCCCATTTGCGAAAGCGTTTCCAAATCTCCACGCTCCAGGTACCGACCTCGCCGCGCAGCAGAAGGTGGAACTCGTCCACGAAGTACCAGGTGGATTTACCCTGATCCCGGTTTTGGGAAACACGGTTCCATACCTGGTCCTGGATCACCAGCATACCCAGGCTTTTGAGCTGCTTTCCCAGCTCCTTGATATCGAAGCAGACAATGCGGTTGTTGATATCCACGTTGGTACGGTGGTTAAAAACATTCAGGCTGCCATGCACATACAGTTCCAGTGCCGCCGCGATCCGCTGTGCCTCCGGCTCCGGCTGCCGTTTGATCTCGTCATACAAATCTTCCAGCAGCGGCATATTCTCCGGGCGGGGGTCTGCGATATAGGGGCGATATACGATCCGCACGGCACGGTCAATGACCGTCTTTTCCACCGGCTCCAGACCGTTCCGTCCGCCTGCCGCCAGTTCGCAGAATGACAGGATAAAGTCGGATTTCAGCGCCAGCGGGTTATCATCCTCACTGTAATTGAGGTTGATATCCATAGGGTTCACATACTGCGTGCTGGTAGGTGAGATTTTGATGACCTGTCCTTCCAGACGGTTCACCAGCGGAAAATATTCCGCCTCCGGGTCGCAGATCAGGATATCGTCCTTTGTGTTCAGGAACACACCCACGATGGAACGCTTTGCGGAAAAACTCTTGCCGCTGCCGGGCGTACCTAAGATCATGCCGTTGGGCGTTTTCAGCTTTTTGCGGTCAGCAAGGATCATGTTGCCGGAAGTGGCATTGAGTCCATAGTAGAGAGCTTCGCCGCCGTGGAAAATCTCCTGCGTGGTGAAGGGAACGAACACCGCCACCGCCGAAGTGGTAAGCCCGCGCTGTATCTTAATGCGGTTGACACCCAGGGGCAGAGCCGACACGAAGCCGTCCTCCTGCTGAAAGTCCAGCCGCACCAGGGAGCAGTTATATTTCTGCGCCACGCTTGCCGCACGGAGAAGGTCATTCTCCAGCTTTTGCTTGCTGTCCGCAAAGTTCACCACCAGGAAGGTCATCAGGAACATTCGCTCATTTCTGCTTTGCAGATCACGGAGGATATTCTTTGCCTCGCCTGCGTAGGTGGCAAGGTCAGTGGGGATGATATCCATATCGAAACCTTCCCGCACCGCCTTTTTCTGCGCGTCGATCTTCATACTGTCAATGTCGGTGATCTTCCGCTTGACCGTTTTGATCGCCTCGTTCTGATCCATGCTGCGGATATGGAGGCTGACAAGCAGCCCGCTGTCCGTATCCAGCAGTTCGGTGAGCATACGGTCATCCATTTCCGGTGCGCTGATCTGCAGAAAGGACACGGCACAGAATTTATCCGCCATCGTGAACTTCCTTGCTTCACCGAAGCGGAAAGAAGAAGGTGCGATAAAATCCTGGACCGACAGGCCGGAAGGGGCAAGCCAGCTCCATTCAAAGGCAAACCGTTCCCCGTCCGGGTGCAGGATGCCGTGGAGCATTTCCAGCCACTCCTTGCCGCCAAGCTCCTTTGCCAGAGCACCCATGACCTTGAAATGGTTGAGGGCATCCATGACGATCCGGGAAAATCGTGCCCGTGCGGTTTTGCTGTCCCGTGCCTCGATGGTGAGGGTCAGATACTTTGTTTTGATAAGACCGTTGTTGCCCCGTTCAAGCTGCTTGCGGAGCATTTGCGTGTAAAGCTCACGGATATGGTCGAAGTGATCTCCCTGCGCCGCGATCTCGATACGCTTCACAAAATCCTCCCGGTTCATGCGGCGGCTCACAAGGGAGAGCTGCATCCCGATAGAAGCGTCATGGGCGTTATACATATCGCAGAGGGCTTCAAAGATCGCCGTCTGGTCGTCAGGCTTTGCAAGCTGATAATTCACATCCTCGAACTCGATACACTTCGACCAGGTGTGGTCGTCCAGCTTGCACAGACCGTCCGGGTACATCTGGCGGAACGGTAAGGTATCCTGTGCGGAATGTACCTTGCCGTCACCTCTGGCGGTTTCCAGGATACGGCTGATCTCACGCTTTTCTGCGGCGGTCAGCTTTACCGCTGGTTTTGCCGTCTGCCGTGCCTGCGGCTCTGGCTTTCGCTTTCTGAACAATGGCTTTCACCTCCTTTTCCGCCTGGGCCTGCCGCTCCAGGGCTGCGTAGAAATTGTTTGTCTGGTAAGGCCGCTCTTTCGTCCGCAGGAACATACAGCGGATGACCTGTCCGGCCACCACTTCCAGGGGTTGGCCGTGCCGCTCATACATGGCGAGTAGAAAGAACGGGAGCATGACGATAATCATGCAGAACGCGGCGGCGCTGTTGCTGGCCGTGCGTCTGAGCAAAAAGAAAAGCGGTACTCCGATGAGTGCCGCCGCTCCGAAACATATAAGCTGCCGTTTGGTAAGCCCAAACAGCACTTTGGATTTTACTTTCGTCAAATCCTTTGGAATGGTTACATACGCCAATTTATCAAGCCTCCTTAATGCGCTCCGAACAGGCTCTTAGAGAGGCTGCCGGTCTTGAACAGGGCGAAGCACAGCAGGACCGTGTAGCCCATGCAGGCCCATATCGCACCTGAGATATTTCCGTCCGTGGCGATACTCTGTACCAAAACAGAGTAGATTCCCACGCACACCATGATTAGAAATGCCTGGAACGCCAATGCAAACAGGGATTTCAAGTAGTTCTGTCCTGTATGGCTCCAATCCCGGTTTGTCATAGTGGCAAGCGGAATCGGTCCAACGGAAGTTGTCAAATACACCTCGATCATGCGGCCGTAGATGACAAGCATGATACAGATGGAAAGGGCGTTCATGGTAAGCCCCACGAAAAGGGACTGGAACCACAGCCCGAACAGTTCTCCCGTGCCCAGGGCTTCAAGCTGCGCCTCCATATCCGTGATGACGCTGCCGATATCAATGGAGGTATTCCCGATGATGACGCCTGCGCTGCTGTTCACAACGCTTTGCCCCACATCGAAGATACCCATGACGATATTCCATGTGTTCGTCACAATGAGAACGGCACAGAAGGTCTTGAAAATCCACTTGAAGAACATCCAGGTATCTACATCGTGCAGATTGTTTTTCTCTGTCACAAGCTGGATCAGCTCATAACACATTACGAATGTCAGGATAACCCCGGCGATTGGAACGATCACCGTTTCAGAGAGGTTTCGGATCATAGAAAAGACGCCGCTGTTCCATGCCAGCGGCGTCTGTCCCACTTCACCGGCGATCTCGCCTACTTTGGTATTGACCGTATCGAACATGCCCGACAGGTTTCCCGTGATCCCCTCGATGAGCAGCCCTCGGAGCCATTCATCGAGTTTGTCGAGTATGCCGCCCATAAGCGATCACCGCCGGACGATCAACCGAACAGGCCGGAGAGCAGAGGTACAAGGGTGATGCCGATGAGGGCGACACCGCCGCCGGCCATCAACTGTATCATGGCGAATTAGTTGTCAAGGGGTTTTTGCTTATAAAACCATTTATTCCTCATATCATACCAGTTATTCCGCTTATCTTGAAGAGGATCGACATTTCTGATATACTATAAGGGGATTTCCAGATGGCAGGTGAAAGGGGGCAAACGATTTGTTTGAATATATTCGTCAGTTTATTCTTTCACCCGGCATGGGCTATGGATATGTGTTCACCAATGCGATGCTGATCATGGCAGCGGTCATGCTGCTGCGTGATTTCCCGAAAAATAAAAAAGGGATTGCGCAGTTTTTTATAGAGTACCTCGTTTGCTGCGCAAGCTATATTCTCTTGGATTCCCTTTTATTCTGGCTGACAAGCGGCTGGCAGATGGATCGAATCGCCCTCAGCATCTTCGTAACGGGGTATGCCATTCTGAGAAGCAAGTATGATTTCAGGGTATGTTTGGTGCGGGGTTGGATGTTTGTGGCCAGCGTGATGGTGATGCTGCCCATTTCCGAACCGCTGGGCGAATTATTCGCGTCCCTGAACGAATCGTATTTTGCCTGGGCGCAGTATCTGACGCCGCTGGTGGCGACGGTCATGATTTTTACGGAAATCTGGTTCCTGCGGCATTTTTCTTTTGAGACCGGCACCGCCATCGGCGGCAAGTATGTGTGGATGCAGGTGGTGATTTCGGCGATTATCATCGGGTTGGAGCTGTATGCCGATTTATCGAAGGCGATCGTAAACGCGCGCAATTTCAACATTCTGGTGTGTGTTTCGCTGTGGTTTATCAATCTGATGGCCTATTACCAGTTCTATACCATCGACCAGGGCACGAAGAAAAATATGGAGCTGAACGCGCTCAGGCAGAAGGCGGAAATGGAAAAAGAGAAGTATCATGCCACCAAGCTGAGCTATGACGAGCTGCGCTCTATCCGTCATGAAATCAAGAACCATAATTTCTACATGAAAGCGCTGCTGGACGAAGGGAAAACAGCGGAGGCGAAAGAGTATCTGGACCGGGTTTCCTCCCAGGAAACGAAGTATTTGAAGAGCTTTGACAGCGGTAATTACGCCGTGGACGTGGTCATGAATCATGAAATGGCCGCGGCCAAGGAGCAGGGCGTCGTTTTGGATACCAGCATCCTCGTGCCCCGCAAGCTTCCCTTCAAGGATGAGGACTTGTGCAGCCTTTTGTCCAATCTGCTGGACAATGCTATGGAGGCCGCGTCTCAGGCAGGCGTGGCGGAACCGACGGTGAACATTTCCATTATACCCCGGCAGGAATATCTGTTTATCCGCGTCACCAACCCCGTGGATAAAACGTTGCCGGAAAAGCGGCGGATGACCCTGGAAACCACAAAAACCAACCACACGGAGCTGCACGGCTACGGCACCCGGATCATCCGGCGGATCGCGGAAAGCTATAACGGTTCCGTGAAGTACAGCATGAGCGGCGGCATCTTTACCACAGACGTGATGCTGGAAATGCCGGAAGAAAAAAGCGTGGAGGAAGAGACATGATCAGATGGAATATCGCGATCTGCGATGATGAAAAGGTGGCGCTGGAGCTGCTCGGTTCTTCTCTGCGCGGTGCGCTGCGGACGCGAAATGTGGACGCTTCCATCGAAACCTTTTCCCGACCGCGGGAACTGCTGCTCAGGATGCAGACCACTTCTTTTGATTTGCTCTTTCTGGATATCGAAATGCCCGGCATGACGGGGCTGGAGTTGGCTCAGCGGCTTCGGCGGGAAGGAAACTTGATCGATATTATCTACATTTCCAACCGTGAAGATTTGGTTTTCGATGCCCTACGCACCAATCCACGGGGATTCATCCGCAAAAATCGGTTGATTCAGGACGTGTCCGGCGTGATTGATACCTACATGGCCTATAAAAAGGCCAATGAACAGCCGAAGACCCTGATCGTGCGGGAACGGGATCAGGTGATGTACCTGGCTATTGACAAGCTGCAATATATCGAGGGCAGCGGCAAAACACAGATGGCCCATGTCTTGGGCAAGGACGCGCCCATGGAGCTGCATAAAAGCATGCAGGAGCTGGAAAAAGAACTGACGCCCCAGGGCTTTTTGCGGATTCACAAGGGATACCTGCTCAATTACCGCTTCATCCGGCGCATCGGAGACAATGAAGTCTCTCTGACCAGTGGGGAGATGCTGCCCATCAGCCGCAGAAAATATCAGGAGATCCGGGACGCG
>OKTJ01001146.1_pt1 | contig 12029 bp, 8 predicted proteins | sample 1606201 | NCBI WGS metagenome assembly OKTJ01 (sample SAMEA3879536, study PRJEB24766) | human gut metagenome | biome: human-associated habitat; feature: feces | place: USA | collected 1985/1987 | reverse complement strand
AGGTCGGCAAAAATGAGCCTGTCTGCATTGCAGATGAAGTGCCGTTTGACATCCCGGAGAGCTGGGAGTGGGTACGATTAGGCGAGATTTTTCAGCATAATACAGGTAAAGCGTTAAACTCATCGAACAAATCGGGTGTATTGTTGGAATATATCACAACATCCAACTTATACTGGGATAGATTTGAACTTGAAAATCTTAGGTCGATGTACTTTACTGAAAATGAAATAGAAAAATGTCAGGTATCAAAAGGTGATCTTTTAGTTTGTGAAGGTGGCGATATTGGACGTGCTGCTATTTGGTTAAAAGACTATAAAATTTGCATTCAAAATCATATTCATAGGTTGCGTTCATATGTTCCGCTTTGCACAAGATTTTACTACTATGTGTTTTTTCTCTATAAATATGCTGGTTGGATTGGAGGAAAAGGAATTGGAATCCAAGGATTATCGTCTAATGCGCTCCATTCTCTGTTAGTTCCAGTTCCACCGATAGCTGAGCAAGAAAGAATTGTAAAACGGCTCGAAATAATAAAACCGCTTTCTGATAAGTATTCTGAAGCTTCTGAACAAATCCAAGAACTAAATAATCTGTTTCCTGAACATCTTAAAAAATCCATTCTTCAATATGCCGTTCAGGGCAAACTTGTTCCCCAAGACCCTGCCGATGAGCCTGCCTCTGTTCTGTTAGAACGTATTCGCACAGAAAAGGAGAAGCTCATTAAAGCCGGAAAAATCAAACGTGACAAGCATGAATCGGTCATTTTCAGACGGGATAATTCTTATTATGAGAAGGTTGATGGAATTGAGCGCTGCATCGATGATGAGTTGCCGTTTGAGATTCCTGAAAGTTGGGGATGGTGTCGTTTGAAATCTTTGACAGAGAACATTACCAGCGGTTCACGCGATTGGGCAAAATATTACTCAACTACGGGTGCAGCATTTCTTCGCATGGGAAATCTGTCAAAAAATTCTTTTGACCTGCGGCTAGAACATATCCAGCGTGTTACCATCCCCTCAAAGGCCGAGGGAACACGAACTTCATTACAAAGTGGCGATTTACTGTTCTCTATAACAGGCGATGTCGGAATGCTTGGTCTGATACCAGATGGATTTGAGGAAGCCTACATCAATCAGCACACCGCGATGATACGTTTTCTTCCTGAAATACGGAATAAATATATTCCATATTTGCTTTTGACTGACTACGCCCAAAAATTCTATAACGCAAATCAGCATGGCATAAAAAATAGCTTTCGACTTGATTCCATAGGTGAACTATTGGTTTCTATTCCTCCGGAAAAGGAACTGTTCCGCATCCTTCAAAGAATCTCTCTAGTTCTTTCAAAAATAGTGGTTCTGTAACTCTTTTTGTATACTCATGGTGAAAGGAGGTCTTTCACTATGATTGAAGAATTTGAAAGACACTTGAGAGGAACAAACCTCTCAGAAAACACGGTAACATCCTATTTGTTTGCTGTGCGGCAGTTTGGGGAACGGCATGATGTCGTCACTAAACGCAATTTGAAAGAGCACAAAGCCTGGCTGATTGAGCAGTACAAGCCCAAAACAGTTAATCTACGAATCCGCGCTATCAACTGCTACCTCGAAAGCATCGGAAAGGATTCATGGAAATTGTCATCCGTCAAGGTGCAGCAGAAAGCCTTTCTCGAAAATGTCATTAGCGAAGCAGACTACATCTACTTCAAAAACTGCCTGAAGCGCGATGACAATATGCTTTGGTATTTTGTCATCCGCTTTTTGGCTGCTACGGGTGCGCGCGTCAGCGAGCTGGTGCAAATCAAAGTTGAGCACATTAGGATTGGACACCTCGACCTTTATTCTAAAGGTGGGAAGCTGCGCCGCATCTACATTCCTAAATCATTGCAAGATGAAGCCATTGTCTGGTTGGAAGAAAAACAGCAGGACAGCGGCTTTATCTTTTTGAATCGTTTCGACGAACGAATCACCACAAGAGGTATTTCTGGACAGCTGAAAAAGCTGGCGTTAAAATATGGCATTGACCCTGCGGTGGTCTATCCCCACTCTTTCAGGCATCGGTTTGCAAAAAGCTTTTTGGAGCGGTGCAGCGACATTGCATTCCTTGCAGACCTGATGGGGCATGAAAGCATTGAAACGACGCGAATTTATTTGCGTAAAACTGCAACCGAACAGAGGACTTTGGTAGATAATATCATAGACTGGTAAAAAATGAGGGCATACACTCCAACTATGCAGAAGGTATGCCCTCGTTCTTTATTTAATTTTGGTGAAAATACTATTGAGTTTTTTTGCAATTCTTTTCTGTTCATGGAGCGGTGGCAGCGGATAAATGAAATTCTTCAATTTTTCAGCGTTAATATTTGACTGGCCGATTGCATCGCTACGAACATTTTGACAGTAAACCCAGTAAAACTGCGTTTGCATAACATAATTGAGATAGTCGCTGTCTATTAGTGGTGTTATACGTATTAGATAGCCAGCATAGATTGCAGGAACTTCACTTTTGTAGATGGCGGTTTTTCCTACAAGTTCTTTACTGTTTGTACGGTTAAAGAGCAAATCATTATATTCAAGAGGATAGTGGGCAATTTCCTCTTTATCTGATGTGTACACAAGTTTTTGAGTGTCGATTCGACCATTCTGAATATTTCCCATTCTTAAAACAGCCATTGTTCCCGTAGACTCAGATTTTCGTGACGAGCCATACTGAATGTTTATGCAAGTTGTGCCAATGGTTGTCCATTCCCACGAATCGGGAATCTCAAATGGCAACTCATCATCGATGCAACGTTCAATTCCATCGACCTTCTCATAATAAGAATTATCCCGTCTGAAAATGACCGATTCATGCTTGTCACGTTTGATTTTGCCCTCTTTGACAAGCTGTTCTTTTTCTGTGCGAATACGCTTCAACAGAACGGAGGCAGGTTCATCGGCAGGGTCTTGAGGAACAAGTTTTCCTTGAACAGCATATTGGAGAATTGATTTTTTTAGAGTGGCTGGAAATCCACTATTTAAAACATCCAATGTTTCATTTGTTTTGTAATATTCCTTTTGCATTTGAACTGTCTCAAGATATTTTGAAACAATTCGATGTTGCTCTTCGATTGGCGGAATTGGAATCAATAACAACGCAAGTTGATTAAGATAAAATCCCTTCTGTGCCGTTCCAGTTGCCTCACGAACAATTTTTTGCTGAATATATGCGGAATCTAGGCAATACTTTAAATAGTAATTAAAAATTAACGTGTGAATAACGGAAACGCTTCGTTGAAAGCAAATATTTAATCCGCCTTCATAAACGCAACTTCTTCCAAGAGAACCAACAGACGTAAAGAAAATATCTCCAGTTGCAGCGTTCGTTCTTTCATTTTCCTTGTCGAAAATGTTTTTCTCTAAATAACGAACTTTTTCAAGTTCAACGATGCAATCATCGTTAATATTGGTTGATGAAACCATAACATATGTTGTTTCATAGGAACATCCTTTTGGAGGATTATGATCACCATCCACGAGTTTGGTACAAATAGACTCTAATCTTACCCACTCCCAACTCTCGGGGATGTCAAACGGCACTTCATCTGCAATGCAGACAGGCTCATTTTTGCCGACCTTCTCATAAGGCAAATTATCAGAAAAGCCTAAGGCAGTAATTTACGCGTATCGCGCCATCGACACAAAACGGTAAAGTGGATTTTATCTGCTTTGCCGTTTTTCTTTTTGTCCAAAATTGTGAAATCTTTAAAACTGTATTCCAAAACGGTCCTGTGGATTCCTATTAGTGTAGGGGCTTTCAAAATTTTTGTAAAACAGCTTTCCTCTGTTTCTATAAGTAGGAAAATGAACAAAATCTATATTCTAAAATTAGGCGGTTCGACAAAATTTGAAAATCTGTATGCCAAACACCCATTTTAGAATGTTATAGGTAGAGGGGAACGTTGGAAAAATGAATTTTCTTTGAACTTTCAAAAGACCCGGTTTAAAAACACCCCTTAAAGTTTGTATAGGGTATAGGAATTATTTTCAAAAGTAAGCCAATTCGCTACGGCATCACTTCTGAAAATCCCTAATTCCTTACAAAGTCACATCGCACCTTGAAAATCGCATGAGCCACCCCAGCAGGATACCTCTGGTACTGAATGTGCATTCTGCGCGTCTTACCGGAAAATACGCCGGAGAAAATCGGGCAGGAACGGGCCGGGACAGAGTGGACGGTAGTTAAGAGCAAGATTCGCCTTCGTATACGAAACTGCTCCTACGGGCGGTTTCTCTACGGCGGCATCTTGATGGGGATTGCGCTCCCCATACCCTCACATCGTGCAAAATCACATGATTTTGCCTGTTGGTGGCCTGCCGCAGCAGGTCACAGCCGGAGTGCAGATGCACTGCCGGGAAAATCAAACTTTTGATTTTGGAAAGGAGACCCCATGCCACAAACGAAGAAAAAAGTGAAATCTATCGTAAAGACAAAAGTAATCTCCGCACGAGTTACAGAAACAGTACATGAACTTTTACACCGGCAGGCAGAAGATGCCGGAATGACCTTCTCTGAATTTGCAGCACAGATGCTGATGAAAGGCCGCGTGAATACCTCGTATGTGTTCTACGTTCACCCGGACGAGATCGAAGCAATCACACGGGAGTTTGCCGCCATCGGAAACAACCTGAACCAGATCGCAGCTTTCTTCAACAGCGGCGGTATCCAGTCCCGTGCGATGCACGAAAACATCAACCATGCGATTGCCTGTATTTTTGAGATGCGGGAACAAGTCGCAGAAATGGCAGGAAAGAACTATGGCAATCTTAAAGCACATCGCAAGTAAGAGTTCCAACTATGGTGCTGCACTGGAGTATCTGATTTTCAAGCATGACGAGCTTCGGAAAACTCCGATCCTTGACCAGAACGGAAATCGTATCATGCGAGATGAGTTTTATCTGGACGGTCTGAACTGTGAACCCTATTCCTTTGATGCGGCCTGCCAGCAGTTGAACCGCGAGTACCAGAAAAACAAAAACAAGAATGAAATCAAAAGCCACCATTACATCATCAGCTTTGATCCACGGGACAGCACAGAAAATTGTTTGACGGGGAAACGGGCACAGGAGCTTGGGCTGGAATACGCAAAAGCAAATTTTCCGGGGCATCAGGCATTGGTCTGTACGCACATGGACGGTCACAATGGCAGCGGCAACATTCATGTACATATCGTAATCAACAGCTTGCGAAAATTGGATGTGCCCCAGCAGCCCTTCATGGAGCGACCCATTGACTGCAAGGCAGGGTACAAGCACCATGTGACGAACGAGTATCTAAAGCACCTGCAGAAATCCCTCATGGATTTGTGCCGCTGCGAGTTTCTGCATCAGGTCGATTTACTGTCACCATCCAGAACGGGTGTGACCGAAGCGGAGTATTGGGCACAGCGGCGGCTGGATGAGAAAAAACAAGAAATCGAAAAGGAAGGATTTACGCCCAACTCGACAAAGTTTCAAACACAGAAACAGCTTATCCGGGATGCCGTTGCCACTGCTGGTGAGAGAGCAATCTCGTATGAGGACTTTCAAAATATCTTGCAGGATGAATATGACGTTTTCGTCAAAACACAACGTGGACGTTACAGCTATTTGCCGCCGGAACGGAACAAGTTTATATCGGAGCGTTCCTTGGGGGACAGCTGCAAAAGAGAATGTCTGGAAGGATTCTTTGTTCAGAACGCCGAGAAGAATCTGCGGTACAAGGAAGACCCCATACTGATCTTTACGACCAGAACCAGACTGCGGCTTGTTGTGGACCTGAAGGAGAATGTCAAGGCACAGGAAAATCTGGCCTATGCACTAAAGGTCAAAATCAGCAATTTGCAGAAAATGGCTGAAACGCTGGTATGGGTGCAGGAAAACAACATCAACGACCTGACGGAACTGAACGATCTGTGTAAGACAGCACAGGCCAATGCGCAGGCTGCGTATGAACGGCTGTCGCAGGCAGAGGATGAACTGCAGAAAACCAATGAGCAGATTCATTATGCGGGACAGTACCTTTCTACCAAAGAGGTTCAGCAGCAATTTGCGAAGGCGATTTTTAAGAAAAAATTCCGTGCAGAGCATTCCAAGGAATTGGATGCCTATGCAGAATCTGTGAAATATTTCCGGGAAGAGAACGATGGAAAGCTGCCATCGCTGAAATCCTTGAAAATACGGAAAGAAGAACTGACCAAAGAAATCGCGGAGAGGAAAAAGGCATATGCTCCCCTGAGGGAAGAATCCAAGCGTCTGGAAATTGCATCGGATAATGTGTACAGCATCTTCCGAAAAACCAATGAGATGAAATCCGACCTTGCATGGAAACGCGAGTGGGAGGCCAAAGTCCGCGAAAAGTCAAGGCAGGAGCAGGCTCGACAGGAACAGCGCGAGCGTCAACCGAAACGCAAGAAGCGCAGCTATGATATGAGCCTGTAATCAGCAGGGTCTTCCACCCCGCACCCCGGAACCCTGCCGGATGCGTAAGCCCGTGCAGGGCTTTCCCATTCGGCAGGGACTTTTGAAAATAAGAAGGAGGTCAATTTTCAAGAACAACAATTTATTTGAAATCGTAAAACGGAATATCACTACTCGACAGGCTGCAGAAGCCTATGGTTTTCGTCCAAACCGCAGCAGCATGATTTGCTGTCCATTCCATGCAGACCGCAATCCCAGCATGAAAGTGGATTTTCGATTTCACTGTTTTGGCTGTGGCGCGGATGGCGATGCAATCGACTTCACCGCAAAAATGTTTCAACTGTCCTTACGACAGGCGGCGGAAAAGCTGGCCGCAGACTTTGGACTTTCTGCAACGGAAAATTTCCCACGGCAGCACTTGAAAATCGTGGAATACAAAGACCCAATCCAAATATTGTACGAGTGCCGTGCAATCCTAGCTGACTGGCGCATACGATTTGTACCAAAATTATCGGAGGAAGAACTGCATCCATGTTTTGTTGCCAGCCTGCATTATACGGATTACATCCAATATCTGATAGAGAATCGACATTTTCTCACCGAACATCGGAAGGAGGTTCAACAGATTGCCCAACGAATCCGAAAATACCAGACCGACCATTTCCAACATCCGCAAAATGCTCTCGCAGGCTGAAAAAGGTGGTGTTCAGAACACGATTCAAAACTGTGTGACTGTTTTGCAGAACGACCCGATTCTTGCTGATTCCATCCGGCTGAATCTGCTGAGTGAACGCATTGATATTGTAAAGCCGATGGGCTGGCAGCGTTCTGGCCCTACACTGACCGACACGGATATGATGTACATTCTTCGTAGAATGGAAAAGTATGGTCTGTACAGCGAAAAACGAGTGTCTGCGGCAATTCGCATTGTTGCCAATGAGAATCATTACCACCCCATCCGGGACTACTTGAATGAATTGAAGTGGGATGGCACAGCACGGATAAGCCGCGCCTTGCATCGCTTTCTCGGTGCCGCAGAAGATGAGCTTACCACAGAAGCGTTGAAAATTTTTCTGCTTGGAGCGATCAAACGGGTGTTTCATCCCGGCTGCAAATTTGAAATGATGCTTTGCTTGGTCGGTGGGCAGGGTGCAGGAAAATCCTCTTTTTTCCGGCTGCTTGCTATCAAAGATGAATGGTTCTCGGATGATTTGCGGCGACTGGATGATGATAACGTGTTCCGCAAGCTGCAAGGCCACTGGATTATGGAAATGTCGGAAATGATTGCGACTGCCAATGCCAAAAGCATTGAAGAAATCAAGAGCTTTCTCAGCAAGCAGAAAGAAACCTACAAAATCCCGTATGAAACACACCCGGCAGATCGTTTGCGGCAATGTGTCTTTGCAGGAACGACCAATCGACAGGACTTCCTGCCCCGTGACCGCACGGGAAACCGCCGCTTTATCCCCATCCCGGTGGATGCAACACAGGCTGAAGTACATATTCTGGATAACGAAGCGGAATCCCGTGCCTATATCGACCAGCTTTGGGCAGAAGCCATGACGATTTACAACAGCGGTGATTATAAGCTGACATTCAGCCCTGCCATGCAGGAAGCCTTGCAGATTTGCCAGAAAGATTTTATGCAGGAAGATACACAGGCGGGCATGATTTATGCGTTTCTGGAGGATTACACGGGTGACCGGGTATGTTCCAAACAGCTCTACGCTGAGGCACTGGGCAATCTGAATCTTCCTGCGGAGTGGGAAACCCGTGCTATCTGTGAGATCATGACTGCAGGAATTGTGAATGGCGAAATCAAGGGGTGGACAGCCCATAAAGCAGCCAAACGCTACCCGAAGTATGGCGTGCAGAAAGGATGGGAACGTGTAACCGCTGCAAAAGTGGAGGCAGACGGTTTTGTAGAACTTACAGACGAAGAAGCTCAGCAGATGGGATTTCCGTTTTGAAGGGCCATTTTACACAGTTGGTTACAGGTTTGGTTACACCCTGTATCTGCCAAAAAGCAGCATCATTCCACGTGATTTTCCTATCTGTAACCATGTAACCTGTAACCGATAAGAAAAATAAATACAGAAAATTGCCAGCATACCACCGTAGAAAAAGTTTTCTGTGGCGGTTACAGTCTGCTGGTTACAAACAAAAATACGGAGGTTTTGCCTATGAAAGAAGTCCCGATTTGGGAGAAAAGCAATCTGACGCTGGAAGAAGCCGCAGCCTATTCCGGCATTGGTATCAACAAACTGCGCGAAATGAGCGATTCCAAGGACTGTACCTTTGTTCTCTGGAATGGTACGAAGCGGCTGCTGAAACGCCGCAGGCTGGATGAACACCTTGACCGATTATTTTCGATTTGACAATAAAAATGAAGTCGGCAGTTGAAAGCACCTCGGCGGTATGGTATGATTAAGCTGTAGGTTGCTTTCTGCCAACAATGGAGGACATAACGATGGCAGAAAGAAGAAAAGACTCAAAGAAGCGTGTTCTAAAGGAAGGTGAATATCAGCGCAGTAACGGAACGTATGAGTACCGCTGGCGCAGTGAAAACGGCAAGCGCAACAATGTGTACGCCAAAAGTCTGGAAGAACTTCGTGAGAAAGAAGCAGAGATTCAGCGTGACCGCAGTGATGGCATTCGTTCGGAAGCGCGGAACGCGACCATCAATGACATTCACGAGCAGTGGCTGCAACTGAAAAAGGGGCTGAAAGCCAACACACTGGTCAATTACGAGTATATGTACAAGATGTACGTATTCCCGGAGTTTGGAAAGCGGAAGGTCGGAAGCCTGAAAAAGTCGGATGTGCGGCGGTTTTACAATGGCCTTGTGGATTCGCAGCGTCTGAAAGTGGCAACGGTGGAGAACATCCATACAGTGCTGCATCAGGTGCTGGATTTTGCGGTTGAGGACGAGTATCTCCGCATCAATCCATCCGATAATGCGTTGAAAGAGTTGAAGCAGACGCACAATCTGGACAGCGAACGCCGCAAGGCTCTGACCGCAGGCCAGCAGAAGCTGTTGATGGACTTCTTGAAAAACAGTGAGAAGTACAATCACTGGCTTCCCATCATTACTGTGATGGTGGAATGTGGTCTCCGTGCTGGTGAGGCAACGGGTTTGCGCTGGGAGGACATCAACCTTGATACGGGTGAAATCAGTGTAAATCACACGTTGATTTATTACAGCCACCGGGAGAAAGGTTGTCTGTACGGAATCAATACACCCAAAACGGAAGCTGGAAATCGAATTGTGCCTATGACTCCGGCAGTCAAGGCTGCTTTTGTACAAGAGCGAGAGTATCAGAAGAAAACTGGAATTTCCTGCAAGGTGACGATTGATGGCTATACGGATTTTATTTTTGTAAACCGTTTTGGCGAGTGCCAGCATCACAGCACCATCAATAAAGGCATTGACCGTATCATCCGCGACTGCAACGAGGAACAGCTGGCAAAATGCGAAAGCGGTACAATTAAGCCGAAGAACCTTGTCCTGCTTCCGAAGTTTAGTTGCCATTCCTTGCGGCACACCTGCGCTACCCGGCTTTGCGAGGCCGGAATCAACATGAAGGTCATTCAAGACGTACTGGGCCACGCCGATATTACCACTACCATGAACATCTACACTGAGGCCACAAAAAATCTCAAGAAAAAGGAAATCGACAAGTTTGCAGAGTTCTTATCTGCAACCACGACATTTGAAGGAAAGGAGGAAAATGACTGATGGAAAATAAATCTGTAACCCTCGCAGCGCAGGTTCTTGCCCCGGCAGTGAGCGAGATTCGTTCTCTGCTGGAAGCTTCCCGTAAAAATGTAGCACAGCAGGTCAATCAGGAACTGCTGTCAACTTATTGGAAGATTGGTGAGATCGTTGTTCGTTGTGAACAAAATGACAGCATCCGTGCTGCATATGGTGAAAAGACCTTATCGCAGCTTTCCAGGGCGTTGACAAAGGAGCTTGGCAAGGGCTTTTCGCGCTCGAATGTTTACAATATGCGGCAGTTCTATCTCAGCTATCCAATTTTCCAGACAGTGTCTGGAAAATTGAGTTGGTCGCACTACTGTGAGCTGTTATCCATTTCCGATAAGGAGAAGCGCAGCTTCTACGAAAAAGAAGCGGTCAATTCTGGCTGGTCTGTCCGTGAAATGAAACGTCAGGTTGAAAGTTCCCTGTTTGAACGGCTGCTCTTGTCTCGTGGGGATGCCAACAAGGAACAAGTTTTAGCATTGGCTGAAAAAGGTGTGGACTACACAAAGCCGGAGGACATCATCAAGGACCCGTATGTATTCGAGTTTTTGGGACTGCCGGAAGAAAAGCCGTTCCTTGAAAGCGATTTGGAAGCAGCACTGGTGCGACAAATCGAAGATTTCTTGCTGGAACTTGGCCGGGGCTTTATGTTTGTCGGCACACAGCAGCGTGTCACAGTGAACAACACCCACTACTATGTGGATATGGTGTTCTACAATAAGATTTTACACGCCTATGTGCTGATCGAGTTGAAAACCACCAAGCTCACGCCCGAAGCCGCCGGACAAATCAATATGTATCTGAACTACTACGCCGCAGAGGTCAACGACCCAGAAGATAATCCTCCTATCGGCATCATCCTCTGCACCGACAAGGACAGCGTAGCAGCCGAGTATGCGCTGGGCGGTTTGTCAAACCAGATTTTTGCATCCCGGTACGTCTTATATATGCCGAACAAGGAGCAGCTTATTAGGCAGGTGGAAGAAGTCCTGAAGCGTTGGCACTCTCACGAGGACGAATAAGTTTACCACCAGCCTTACCACTGACTTACCACCAATTTGAGAATAGCTGTAAACAGTTGCGTAGAGTTGCGAAAAATAAGACCTTTTTATCTTGCACAAACAAAGGCTTATGAACACTTGTAAACAGCTATAAATCACCACCAGTCAAGCTCCCCACGATGAAGCCGATTGAGCAGTAAAATACAAAATTAAAACGCAGATACGAAGAAATTTTGAACAGATTTCAAGCAACATCTGCGGCGCTACACCACAACTACACCAATTTTGGGACGTTTTCCCGAAAAGGAGCCTTACAAAGCGGTGTGGTGTAAGAATTGAATAGGTGGATTGGTGTAGTGGCTACACCGAACTCCCAAAACGAAGATACGGCAGCTATGTTGCGAAAAACAACGTAGCTGCCGCTTTTTGTTTCATATAAAGATTTTATGCTACCAATCGGCGCTCCCTGCGGTTAAATCAGCTCGTCGCTGGTGATTATAAAATGCACCTTGATTCAGCATACGCCAAAATTTACGCCAATGATTCACAGCACACGTTCCACCCAACGCAGTGCAGCGTTAAGACGCTCACTTTGCCGGTCATGATGGCCGTAGTCATCCAGCACAGTTTTGGCTCCACATGTCGCTTGCAGGGCAGTGTGAACTCGTTGGGCATAGCTATAGGCATCACACAGGCGGTTGTTGTGGCCTTCGCCCTCCCGGATACCATTTTGCAGATAAACCTGTGCGGAGTGGTTTTTGGGGACATGTTCCTCTATGAAATCGGCAACACCCGGATACCAGAACGACCCACAGAGGGAAAATACTG
>OKTJ01001143.1_pt1 | contig 12077 bp, 9 predicted proteins | sample 1606201 | NCBI WGS metagenome assembly OKTJ01 (sample SAMEA3879536, study PRJEB24766) | human gut metagenome | biome: human-associated habitat; feature: feces | place: USA | collected 1985/1987 | reverse complement strand
TTTACAGCCTCTGTGAGAGCACGTATATGCTCCGGTGTGGTGCCACAGCAGCCTCCGACAATGGATGCACCTGCCTCCACAAGCCCTCTCATCGCATCGGCAAACATATCCGGAGTCATCTTGTATACAGTTTTACCATCCTCAAGCTCCGGAAGCCCTGCATTTGGCTTGGCAATAAGAGGCACTGTAGAGTACTCTGCCATTTTTTCAACCAGCGCTATCATCTCAGCAGGTCCCGTCGAGCAGTTCACACCGATAGCATCCACTCCAAGTGACTGCAGCACAACAACTGCTGTCTCAGGCGGTGTACCAAAAAGAGTCCTGCCATCCTCGTTGTAGGTGAGTGTCACCATAATAGGCAGGTCGCTTACCTCTTTTATAGCAAGCACTGCCGCTCTGCACTCCTGAAGACTCATCATTGTCTCAACCACAAATACATCTGCGCCCGCCGCATCAAGAATCCTCGCCTGCTCCTTGTACACCTCCAAAAGCTCCTCAAACATCAGATCCCCGAGTGGAAAAAGCTGTCTGCCGGTCATCGTCATATCTGCTGCTACAAGTGCCCTATCCCCGACAGCCTGCTTTGACAGGCCAACCAGTGTGGTATTTATCTCGTTAATTTTCTCCTGTAAACCATATTCTAAAAGCTTAATCCGGTTTCCTGTAAATGTAGGTGCATAAACAATATTCGTGCCGTTATCGACATAAGCTTTCTGCAAATCAAGAATCACCTGCGGATGCTCCATCACCCATTTCTCCGGACATACTCCTACCGGCATGCCTGCTGCCATCAGGTTTGTACCGGTCGCTCCATCCAGGATAACTATGTTTTCTCTGATATATTTTCTGAATTCTTCTCTTGTCATTTCGTTTCCTTTTCTGTTTCAGCTGTTATTCACTCCACAGTGTAAAATATTTCAAAGCAAAAGCTATGTGCTCTTCATCCTTGAAATTTGTGATAATTTATATTATCATTGTAACCGATTTTAAAACACAAAAATCAATAGTCTATTCACCATAATATACTAAAACACTATATTTTTCAAACAAAAGAAAGGATTTCTTATGAAACTTATTGCTTTAGATCTTGACGGAACACTTTTCAACAACAAAAGTCAGATATCCAGGGAAAATATAAAAGCTATAAAAGAGGCAACTGCTGCCGGGATAAATGTGGTCATCTCCACCGGCCGTCCATTCGGAGGGCTGCCGTTTGAGGCAATTAAGGGCACTGGCATCCGCTACGCTATCACTGCAAACGGAAGTGCAATCTACGAGATTGACACCAAAAAATGTCTTTACGAAAACTGCCTTTCTGATGAGACAGCGTTTTCAATAATTGATTACCTGATGACAAAGCGCGTTCATATGGATGCCTTCATAAACGGCTGTGGCTATTCTCCATACAAGTGTCTCGAGGATGCAAAGGATCTCAAAATGCCTCCTTCTATAAAGGAATACATCATGACCACCAGAAAGCGTGTGAACGATATCACTGAAATGATGCGCGAAAACAATTACCATATGCAGAAAATGACCATCAATTTCCCAAAGGATGTAAATGATAACTACTACTGCCGCGACGAAGTATTTGAGCATCTGAAAAAAATCCCTGAAATCACGCTCGTAAGCGGTGGCTACGGTAATCTGGAATTCACAAAAGCAGGCGTTGACAAAGGTGTGGCACTTCACAAGCTGGCTCAAATCCTGAATATAGCAGCTGATGAGACAATGGCTGTCGGTGACACCGAAAACGACATGGCTATCGTAAAAGCCGCACACATCGGCGTGGCCATGGGAAATGCAACCGATGAACTTAAGGCACAGGCTGATTACGTCACCGACACAAACGAAAATGACGGCGTAGCCAAGGCTATCCGTCACTTTATGGGTTAATCTCACAAATTTAATATAACGATACCGGTCATATAAGAGTATAATAGTTGTTTAGCGCAAAATAGCTGTTTAACACACAATAAATAATCACCTGTCATATATATCCAAAGAAGCACATATACTTCTAAGACAACATATGACAGGTGATTTTTTGATTGTAAAAAAATATTTATCCAATCCACTTGTGACCGGAACTATTTTCCTGACACTTGCCGGTACAACCAGTCGGTTTATGGGTTTTTTCTTTCGCATATTTCTTAATAACGTCATGGGCTCAACAGGTCTTGGACTCTATCAGCTTGTGATTCCACTCATGTCCGTATGCATGTCACTCTGCTGCAACGGTTTTCAGACCGCTACATCAAAGCTTGTTGCCGAAAAGCCTCAAAACAGGCAGATTATACTCATTTGTGCAATAATTATGTCAGCCACCATTGCTCTTTTACTCACAATTATTATGTATTCCAATGCCAACTACATAAGCATTTGTATTTTAAGTGAGCAACGCTGTACAGAGCTTGTCAAGGCGCTGTCCTTTTCAATTCTGCCCGCTGCTATCCATTCCTGCATAAACGGATACTATTATGGATTGAAAAAGGCAACCATCCCCGCTGCCACACAATTAATTGAGCAGACCGCGCGCATTGGCACCTGCTATCTGATATACGCAATACTATCTGACGGTGGCAGCTGCTTTAAGCCTGTATACTCTATATATGGCATCGTGGCAGGCGAAGCGAGCGCAACCGTCTTTTCCGTTATCACAATAAAAAAGGATTTCTCATACTTTAAAATATCCGTCAAGAGCCTGAAAACAACAGCCTATGGCATGGCTGCGCTTTTCATTCCTTTATCACTAAACTACATATTGGCAAGCTTTTCATCCTCCGCCGAAAATGTGCTTATCCCGAGAACTCTTAAGCTCTACGGACTATCACCGGCATTGGCCCTTGACATATTTGGAACCATTTCCGGTCTCACCCTTCCCGTGCTTTTATTTCCCGGTGTACTTTGCAGCTGTGCCTGCGTGATGCTTCTGCCATCTGTTTCTGAAGCGAATGCCGCCGGAAAGGATGCAAAAATCACTAAAACCATAAACTCCTGTGCCTTATTCGGACTATGCTTTGGTCTTATCTTTACATGCATATTCTATCTGCTGTCGGATTTTATAGGGGATTTTCTTTTTTCATCCAAGCTTTGTGGATATTTTCTTAGAAGACTGTGTTTTCTGTGCCCACTGATGCACATAAGCGGAATGCTCTGCAGCATACTGCACGGTCTGGGTAAAGCAAAGCAGGTGCTCTTCGTCAATCTGCTCACCTGTGCGATAAGAATCCTGATGATTATGCTTCTCGTCCCCCACTATGGGATAGATGCATATCTGTGGGCTATGCTTGTGTCGCATGTGTTTATGACACTTGCTGTCAGGATTCTCACCTGCCACACAGCACACAAATAAAAAAGCCTGCACATACTCCGGGCATACCGGAATATGTGCAGACTCATAAAAATACAGATTATACACGTGAAAGGTACTCACCAGTTCTTGTATCAATCTTGATAACATCATCTGTCTCAACAAAAAGTGGTACATATACTGTAGCACCTGTCTCAACTGTAGCAGGCTTTGTAGCACCTGTTGCTGTATCACCCTTGAAGCCAGGCTCTGTCTCTGTAACAGTAAGCTCAACGAAAAGTGGTGGCTCAACTGCAAATACATTGCCCTTGTGTGAGCAAACCTTACACATCTCGTTCTCTTTTACAAACTTGAGAGCATCGCCAACCTCATCCTTTGGTAAGTCAATCTGGTCATATGTCTCAACATCCATGAAATGATAGAAATCATCATCTGCATAAAGATACTGCATATCCTTACGATCAATGTGTGCTGTAGGGCATTTCTCTGTTGGACGGAATGTCTTCTCAACAACACCACCACTGATGATATTCTTTAACTTTGTACGTACAAATGCTGCACCTTTTCCTGGTTTAACATGCTGAAATTCGATAATCTGATAGATGTTTCCCTCGAACTCGATAGTAACACCGTTTCTGAAATCTCCTGCTGAAATCATTAGTTACTTCCTCCTTAAATCGTGCGAGCCTAAGCTCTCTCATTCGTCCATTTTACAATAAAAAGCAATACATTTCAAGTATTTATTTTCTATTGCATGAATTTGTATTGGTTTTATATTAGTTTTATATTAGTTTCTAGCCTCGATATCCGATATCATAGCTATTCTCTTTGCGTGTCTGCCGCCCTCAAACTCGGCTGTCAGATAAGCCTTTACGATATCCTTTGCAAGCTCAACACCTACAATCCTCTCACCAAAGGCTATGATATTGGCATTGTTGTGCTGTTTTACAAGGCGTGCTGTGGCTGTGTCTGAGCAAACTGCCGCACGGATTCCGTTGACCTTATTGGCTGCTATTGAGATACCTACACCGGTACCGCATATAAGTATTCCGCAGTCAAACTCGCCTGATGCCACTGCATTAGCCACCTTCTCACCATACTCCGGGTAATTGCAGCTCTCACTTGAATCTGTGCCGAAGTTGGTCACCTCGTGACCCATGCTCTCAACGTACTCCATTATTGTCTTTTTAAGCTCAACTGCTGCGTGATCGTTTCCGATTGCAATCTTCATAATATATGCCTCCAAATTTTAAATTATTAGTTAAAAATTATTTATTTACTTTCTTCAAATGCCTCTTGTAGCATGCAATTACAGGCTTTTCAATAAAGCGCTTAAGCACAATCTGTATCTCCTCATGCGGGTCAATAGGTGCTACAAGTATTGATCTGATGCCCGTAAGATTAGCTCCGATGATATCTGTAAATATCTGATCTCCCACAAAAAGAGTGTTTTTCGTATCTGTGCCAAGCCTCTCCATTGCTGTACGATAGCCTGATGGCTTGGGCTTTCCTGCCTTGTAGATATACTTTATCCCAACCTGCTTAGCAAAGCTCTTCACACGCGGCTCTTTGTTGTTTGAGAGCACAAGGCACGAAAAACCAAGCTCCTTAAGGTGCTTAAACAAAGCAATCGCCCGCTCATCAGCAGGCGAACCATGAGTCACAAGGGTGTTGTCGATATCAAAAATAATGCCCCTGTAGCCCTCCTTATATAATTTATCAAAATCTATGCTGTATGTCGAGTCAATGTACTCTCCCGGGTATAAAAAACTCATAGTATAAAATTCTCTGTCTCCCTGTTAATCTGTTCATTCAAGGCTGCCTGCTGCATAAACACTATTTGGTGTCAAGCATCTTTTTAAGCTCTGTCATAAATGTGTTGACGTCCTTAAACTCTCTGTAAACTGACGCAAACCTCACATATGCTACCGCATCAAGCTCCTTTAATTTGTCCATAATCAGCTCTCCGATGAGTGATGTAGGGATTTCCTTTTCCTCTCTGGCAAAGATTTCTATCTCGACCTCATCTACAAGCTTTGAGATTGTATCTGCTGAAATCGGTCTCTTGTGACATGCAAGAAGCACGCCCTTTTCAATCTTGGAGCGGTCATACTGCTCTCTGTTGTTATCCTTTTTTATAACGATGAGTGGGATTGTCTCCACCTTCTCATATGTAGTGAAACGCTTGCCGCAATCATCGCACAGCCTTCTGCGCCTGATAGAGCTGTTGTCATCAGCCGGTCTTGAGTCTATTACCCTTGTGTTGTCACTACTGCAAAATGGACACTTCATGCTGTACCCTCCGTAGATATCATATAATATGAAGAAGCAAAATATCTATGTTTCTCATTATAATACTTCAAATCATCATCTGTATTTAAAAAGACCTATACATATTTTAGTATATCTATACTAATTTTCATTGTCAATATGTTTTGTACTGATTTTGACTTTTTTAGCACTTTTTTTCAATGTCACTGAATAGTTTCCTTTTATACTACCATAACAGCTTACGCCGCATATCAGACTCACATATATTCACCAATATTATGTCGGGTCCAATTTTCACAATCTTAACCCATGGAATACAATATTCATAATCCCTGCAAAATATTCCCATATATTTTCCCGGTCCCGGCACGATAATCGCACAGATTTTGCCACAGACCGGGTCAAACTCAAGGTCACGCACATGCCCGATGAACCTGCCCTCTTCCACACTCACAACCTCTTTTTCGCATAAATCCAGAAAACGCATAAAACAGACCTCCCTTGGTCTATCTTATGCGTATCTTTTTGATTTTGTGCTTATAAAAGCGTTTTATTCATAAAATTATACATTAAATCTGAAAAGAATTACATCTCCGTCCTTAACAACGTACTCTTTTCCTTCCATGCCTACGATGCCCTTTTCTCTTGCGGCTGCAAGGCTTCCATTGTCGAGAAGATCCTGATAGTTGACTACCTCCGCCTTGATGAAGCCACGCTCGAAATCAGTATGTATCTTGCCGGCTGCCTGTGGTGCCTTTGTACCTTTCTTTATAGTCCATGCACGGCACTCATCCTCTCCTGCTGTAAGGAAGGAAATAAGTCCGAGAAGTGAATAGCTGGCTGCTACAAGCTTATCGAGACCGCTTGACTCAACACCTAAATCCTCAAGGTACTCCTTCTTTTCGTCCTCATCGAGATCTGCAAGCTCCTGCTCAATCTGTGCACAGATAACAAATACCTCTGCGCCCTCTTCCTTTGCCATTTCTCTTACCTTTGCAACATGCGGATTGCTTGCGCCGTCATCTGCGAGGTCGTCCTCTGATACGTTTGCTGCGTAGATGGTAGGCTTTGCTGTAAGGAGATTATATCCCTTGAACCAAAGCTGTGCATCCTCATCATCAGGCACTTCAAAGGTTCTGGCCATCTTTCCGTCCTCAAGATGAGCCTTTACTGCCTCAACAAGCTCAAGCTCCTTTGCAAGTGTCTTGTCCATTCTTGCCTGCTTTGCAATCTTTGCAATTCGCCTGTCGAGAATCTCAACATCCGAGAAAATAAGCTCAAGATTGATTGTCTCGATATCTCTTGCAGGATCTACAGAGCCATCTACATGGATAATGTTTGTATCCTCAAAGCAGCGCACTACGTGTACGATTGCATCTACCTCACGGATATTTGCAAGGAACTGGTTTCCAAGTCCCTCACCCTTACTGGCTCCCTTCACAAGACCTGCGATATCAACAAATTCGATTGTTGCAGGTGTAACCTTCTTTGTGTGATAGAGCTCTCCGAGCTTTACGATTCTCTCGTCAGGCACTGAAACAATACCTATGTTTGGGTCGATTGTAGCAAAAGGATAGTTTGCTGAAAGCGCTCCTGCCTTTGTGAGTGAGTTGAATAATGTAGACTTTCCGACGTTCGGAAGTCCGACGATGCCGAGTTTCATGGTATATATATCTCCTTTAAATTGATTTCATATGTATTTTGTGTATCGGATGTTTGTTGATACAACTATGTAGTGTACCACATTGCAAGAGATTTGTACATAACCTAATGTGCAGGAAGGTTTTCACATTTTATTATTCACTTACCATCTCATCACACTTAATCTGCTCGATATGTATGGCAAGGTAGCCTGTCTCATTGTCCAAAAACTCATGATTTAAGTCCTTTCCAAGCTCCTTACATATATCACCTGCCAGTGCGAATGACTCCGGATAATTTTTCTCGATAAACTGATTGAGATCAACCTTTAATTTTTCTCCGGTCGCGGCTCTTGATACCATGTGGCGGATATGGTTCATGAGGCGGTTGTAGGCCATAGTAGTGACATCTATGTGCTTTCCAATCTTTTCCTCTATAAATGTGGCGCATTTTCGAACTGCTGCCGCCATCTCCATGGCATCCGATACCTTTGAATTGTTTAAGGATGTATGAATATGAAGAGTAATGTAGCCGATCTCATCATCAATTATATCAATTTGTTTTTTATCCTTTAGTATGTGGCGTATATTCTCAGCTATCTTGTACTCCCTATAAAACATCACACGGATGTCATCGTTTAAAGGATTGCTGATCTGTTCTTTGTTTTCCATACGCTTTACAGCAAATGCTATATGATCTGCCATAGGAAACAATATGCTTCTGTCTATATGTCCAAACTCATGCTCTGCATTATCAAGCAGTGTGTTTGCAATCTCAAGATACTCCGGCTCTATGGATTTTACTATGTCCTTTGCCGGACCTCTGTCCCTTGTCTGGGTCAGCTCATACAGTGAATCCTCTTCCGTTGGCTCGACAGACTGTGTAATTTTCTTTCCAAAACCCACACCCTTTCCGACTATAAGATATTCTCTTGCGCTCTTGTCCTTTACCGCAAGCACTGTATTGTGATTTAAGACCTTTGTGATTCTGTACATATCATTCCCCTGACATTTATTAATGTACTCCTGATAATTTATACGAACTATTTATTATTAACATAACCGGACAATTCAATTATCATGAAGTATGAATTACTTCTCGTAGGTGTCAACTGCGTAGAGAGGCTCTCCTGCCTTAATAGGTCCGTCTGTGATGAGACGGATTTTCTGATTATCTTTTAGCTCTGTGCAGATGACAGGAGTAGTAACTGATGGTGCGTTCGCCTTTAAGTAGTCAAGGTCAAGCTTCATGAGCACATCGCCCTTATTAACATGGCATCCTGCCTCAACCTGTACGTCAAAGCCTTTACCCTCGAGCTTTACTGTATCAATTCCTACATGGATTATCATACCAATTCCTGAGTCGGTTGTAAATCCCAAAGCATGCTTTGTATCAAAAACGAATAAAACCGTTCCATCCTCAGGTGCTACAACTACCCCCTCCTCAGGTGTGACTACTGCTCCGTCACCCATCATTTTGCCGGCGAAGGCCTCGTCCGGCGCTGTTGAGAGGTCTGCTGCTATTCCTGTCATAGGACTTGAGATGATGACTGTGCTTGTCGGCTCTTTTGCATCGCCGGCTTCCTGCGCTTTGCCTTCGTCTGCATTTTCGTTCTTCACTTCATCTGCGTCTGCTGTATTATTTTCTACTGCATCATCCTCGAAATGCTCCTCTGTCACGCTCGCAAGATAATCCTCCAGATTTGATTTAATCACTGTTACTCTTGGTCCATAGATAATCTGTACGCCCTGTCCCTTGTGCACGACTCCTGATGCTCCTGTTGATTTAAGAAGCGCATCGTTTACCTTGTCGGGATCAATTACTGTGATACGAAGCCTTGTTGCACAGCAGTCCACATCTGAGATATTGGCTTTGCCGCCGAGACCTCGTGATATGGTCTGTGAGAGCTCATCTGCTACAGACCCTGCTTTTTCGTCAGAGTTCTTTACGTCCTTGGCAGCTTTTCTTTCATTTACATCTGCCTTGGTGTATAGCTTTGTCTCTGTGTCGTCATCCTCACGACCCGGAGTCTTAAAATCAAACTTCTTTATTAGGAAGCTGAAAATAAAGTAATACAGTAAGAAATATACTATTCCCACCGGAATCACGAGCATCCAGCTTGTCTTTTCATTTCCCTGCAATATACCAAACAGGAAGAAATCAAGTAATCCTCCTGAGAAAGTAAGTCCTACAGCGATGTTTAAAATATGTGCTATCATGTATGCGCTTCCTGCGAGCACTACCTGTACTGCAAAGAGAGCCGGTGCTACGAAAAGGAATGAGAACTCAAGAGGCTCTGTTATTCCTGTAAACATACATGCAAGTGTTGCAGAAAGTAAAAGGCTTCCTGCCTGTTTTTTCTTTTCCGGCTTTGCACATTTATACATTGCAAGTGCTGCTCCCGGAAGACCGAAAATCATGAAAATGAACTCTCCCGAGAAATATCTTGTGGCATCGGCACTGAAATGTGCGATGTTTGCAGAGTCAGCAAGCTGTGCGAAGAAGATGTTCTGTCCACCCTCAACCATATGTCCTGCAACCTCCATCGTTCCACCGACTGCTGTCTGCCAGAACGGCATGTAAAATACATGGTGCAGTCCGAATGGAATAAGTGCTCTCTTTATGATACCAAAGAGAAGTGTTCCGAAATATCCTGTTCCTGTCACCACTCCGCCGAGTGCATAGATTCCGTTCTGCACTGTCGGCCAGATAAAGTACATTAGGATTCCTACAAACAGATATGCCACTGTTGAGATGATAGGCACAAATCTTGTTCCACCGAAAAATGACAATGCATTCGGCAGCTCAATCTTGTAGAAACGATTGTGCAGTGCTGCCACTCCAAGTCCTACGATAATTCCGCCAAACACTCCCATCTGCAGTGACTGGATACCGCATACTGATGTGATGGTTCCATCAAGCACATCCTTTGCAATGCTTCCGTCTGCAAGGATTTTTCCGGAAATCTTGAGCATCGCATTGATTGATACATTCATAACAAAGTATGCTATGACTGCTGAAAGTGCTGATACCTCTTTTTCCTTCTTTGCCATTCCGATTGCTACTCCGACCGCAAAAATGAGCGGAAGGTTATCGAATATGGCACTTCCGACCGCATTCATGATTACAAGAAGTGCATGGAGTATAGTCTTATCTCCGAGCAGCCACTGTAAACCATAGGTCTCAATTGTTGTGGTGTTGGTGAATGAGCTTCCGAGTCCTAAAAGCAAGCCTGCTACCGGAAGGATTGCGATTGGAAGCATGAAGCTTCGTCCTACTCTCTGCAGGACACCAAAAATTTTGTCTTTCATGAGCTTTTCCTCCTATAAATGCAGGGTATGTACCGATTTGCACCTATCATTCTTTTTTGCTCCAGCGACAAAAAGGAGGCACTTATCATACACTAACCCTGTTAAAGTTATGTACGACAAATGCCTCCCTAAAAGTAACACGTCTGTTAAAGTTTATATCACAGAAGCTTTATCATTTCAACACAATTTTCCCAACGAATTTATTTTTTGTTAATCATGCTGTTTTTATACATGTTTTTTTGTGAATTATGTCTAATGTCTTTTTTCTCCAGACGCCTCCATGTTTCCATCACCATAAAGCATTCTTCCCCCGTGATGCCCTCTGATGAATACACAGCCTTTTGTATGATGCGCATGTACTCGTCCCAGTGGATTCCGCAATAATCCGGTCCGCAGTATTTTTCCTTCAGGTTAGCCAGATAAAGCTCATCTGTCCTGTTCTTTGAAGGATGTCCCAGTCCTTTGTAGATGCGGTTGTTTATCATTATTGCTGCCCTGCTGTAACGGCCTTTTTTCACCCTTTTTGCAAGTCTTGCTTCCCACAAAATATTTCTTCGCCTTTTGATATAAACTATGATGGCTGTAAGTGCAGTCAGAAAAATCACACAGAGTGAGGTTTTTAAAATCACCGGTGGTATATGAAGTCTCGTTTTTGAGTTCTGAGCATCTGTACGTTTATCCGCACCTGACTGTGAACCATAAGCATTCTCACTGCCATCACCTGACTCATATTGGTTTGAGGCACTGTTTGCTGTAGTATCGTTTGCTGTGTCATCATTTTCTGCATCTGTATTTTTTGTATCTTCATTTGCTGCATCTTCATCCAGTTTATCTTCATCTGCCGCAGTATCATTCATATGCTCACTATCATTATAAGCGTCACCGGCATTCGTTTTCTTTCCTTTGACACCAATATAGTCAAACGGATTCTCACCTATCACATACTCAAAATATCCCGGTGTCATCTCCACCGGAATCCATCCGAAATCATCCAGATATATTTCAACCCAGGCATGCGACTGCGAATCCTTCACCTCACATATATCCTCATCATTTTCACCGGATTTGAAGCTGTCCTCCTTTGCACAATATCCGCTTACATAACGGCATGGAACGCCCATCTGTCTGAGTATCATCGTGCCAGCCGATGCAAAATGCACACAAAAGCCCTGTCTGCTATTTGAGAGGAAATTTTCAACTACATCCTTACCGCCTGTGGAGGGAGGATTTTTGCTGTACTTAAAATCCTTCGATGTCAGAAACTGCTGCACCAGTTGTGCTGCCGCAATCCTGTTGGCATCATTTTCTCTTATATCGCCTGTGTACATCATATTGCTTGTGAGCTGTCCTGTCCTAAGAATCAGCTTCGCATCTTTTGCAACAATTCCGTCACCACCCTGCTTTTCAGTATAGTTTTCCATTACATAATCATTGTATGCCACATAGAAATCATTGTTGACCTCAAGAGGCTGCTCCGGCTCAAGGATAGACATTTCCAGACTACCATCGAAAAAACCGGGACACGCCGACACCTCGATAGT
>OKTJ01001115.1_pt1 | contig 12378 bp, 10 predicted proteins | sample 1606201 | NCBI WGS metagenome assembly OKTJ01 (sample SAMEA3879536, study PRJEB24766) | human gut metagenome | biome: human-associated habitat; feature: feces | place: USA | collected 1985/1987 | reverse complement strand
CCTTATCGCTGAGATTCAGCGGAGCACCGTCTTCAAGAGCATAACCTTCAGAACTTGCAGAGTTATTATAATTTCCGGTAAGTTCCGGCCATTTGATTCCGATTTCAGGATCGTTCCAAGCAAGACCGCCTTCGTCGTTGGCATGATAAAAGTCATCGCACTTGTAGCAGAATTCCGCTATATCACTGAGAACGAGAAATCCATGAGCAAATCCCTTTGGAATAAGGAATTGTTTTTTATTTTCTTCAGTAAGCTCAACTCCATACCATTTGCCATAAGTAGAGGATCCGGTTCTGAGATCAACAGCAACATCGAATACTCTTCCTTTTATAGCACGTACAAGCTTAGTCTGAGGAAACTGTTTTTGAAAGTGTAAGCCTCTGAGAACTCCTTTAGTGGAGCATGACTGATTGTCTTGAACAAAAGTTATGTTTATACCTGCCTCTTCCATATCTCTCTGAGAATATGTTTCCATGAAGTAGCCTCTGTTATCCCCATGAACGGCAGGAGTAATTACGCAAAGTCCCTCGATACCGCCAACATTTTTTTCGACATTTATTTGTCCCATCTTCAAAATCTCCTTAAAGCTGTGCTTCTTTTAAATATCTGCTGACTGCGTCCTGCCATGTCGGAAGATGAGTAAAGCCGTTTTCAACAAGCTTTTTCTTATCCAGTCGGCTGTTGAAAGGACGGGCAGCCTTGCTGAGTCCGTATTCTTCCGTAGTCACAGGAGTAACCTTTGTTTTTAATCCATACTGCCTGTAAAATTCAACACAGAAGTCGTACCAAGAAATATATCCACCCTCGTTTGTTGCGTGATAATAGCCGTACTTCTCGGTTTCGCACATATCAACCAGAAGTCTTGCCAGATCATAAGTATAAGTAGGTGTGCCGATCTGGTCATTAACTACACGCACTTCATCGTGTGCTTTTCCCACATTAATCATAGTCTTGATGAAATTCTTACCATTAAGACCAAACACCCATGCTATACGGACAATAAAGTATTTTTCAAGTGTTCTGCTTACAGCCAGCTCGCCTTCAAGCTTAGTCTGACCGTAAACATTCAGCGGCTTATAATCCTTGCAGTCAGGCTGCCACGGCTGTGTTCCCTGTCCGTCAAACACATAATCTGTGGACAGATAGAGCATTTTACAGTCAATTTCTTTGCAGACATCTGCAATATTCTGCGTTCCGCCGGCATTGACAGCACGGACTTTCTCCACCTTATCGTCATCTTCTGCCATATCCACGGCAGTCCAAGCTGCGCAATGAATAACTGCATCAGGCTTTATTTCAGTAATTACTTTTTTAACTGCCTCTTTATCGGTAATATCCAACTGAACATAAGGCATATCGGTTATAGCAGAACCGTCAGCCACTCCGCAATATTCAGGCTGAATATCAGAGCCTACTCCATCATAACCACGCTTTGCAAGCTCATTCATAACGTCATGTCCAAGCTGTCCGCTGACACCTGTTACAAAAAACTTCATCTGTCTTCCCTCTTACTTATTCTTATACATTTCTTCGTAGTATTTCTGATAATTGCCGCTGGTGACATTGTTCATCCACTCTTCATTTGCAAGATACCAATCAATAGTCAGAACGATTCCCTTTTCAAACGGAGTTTCGGGATACCAGCCGAGGTCATTCTTAATTTTTGTCGGATCAATACCGTATCTTCTGTCGTGACCTAATCTGTCCTCAACGTGCTTGATAAGCTCCTCAGAAATTCCCTCGTCCTGCAATCTGTCGTGAAGCTGCTCAATGATAGTCTTTACAATAAAGATATTCGGACGCTCGTTATGACCTCCGACGTTGTAAACCTCACCGATTTTTCCGTCGTTTGCAACCATATCAATAGCCTTACAATGATCCTCAACATACAGCCAGTCACGAATCTGCATACCGTCGCCGTAAACAGGGAGCTGCTTATGATGCTTCAGATTATTAATCATCAGCGGAATCAGCTTCTCGGGGAACTGATACGGACCGTAGTTGTTTGAACAGCGTGTAATATTTATCGGCATACCGTATGTATCGTGGAATGCCATAACAAAATGGTCGGCACTTGCCTTTGATGCGGAATAAGGGCTGTGGGGGTTAAGGGGTGTTGTTTCCGTAAAGTAGCCCTCCTTGCCCAATGCGCCGTAAACCTCATCGGTTGAAACCTGAATATACTTTTTGCCATCTTTCCATATCTTTGTTTCTGCGTTATACCACGCTTCCTTTGCTCTCTGAAGCAGATTTACGGTGCCCATAACGTTTGTCTGAACAAAGATTTCCGGATTTGCAATAGAGCGGTCAACGTGAGATTCTGCAGCAAAATTAATCACATAGTCAAAGTCGTATTTTTCAAACAAGCCAGCAACAAGCTCCTTGTCACAAATATCTCCTTGCACAAAGATATGACGTGAATCTCCCTCCACACCCTTGAGGTTTTCAAGATTGCCTGCGTAAGTCAACTTGTCAAGGTTAACGAGGAGAATATCCTCATACTTCTTCAGCATATAGTAAACAAAATTTGAACCAATAAATCCGGCACAACCGGTAATCAGATATTTTTTCATATTGTTTCCCCTCTTAATAAAGATAGTCTATGTACTTTCCGTCAAGTACGTCTTTCAGATACTGACCGTACTGATTCTTTTTCAGCACTTCATAAACCTCAAGTACATCCTCTTTGGATATCCAGCCGTTGAGATATGCGATTTCCTCAAGGCAGGCAATTTTTCTGTGCTGATGTGTTTCCACTGTTTTTACAAAATTTGTAGCGTCAACAAGACTTTCGTGCGTACCTGTGTCAAGCCAAGTAAAGCCCTGTCCGAGAAGTTCAACATTCAACGCATTATTTTCAAGATAAATTCTGTTGAGGTCGGTTATTTCAAGCTCGCCTCTTGCGGAAGGAGTTAGGTTTTTCGCATACTCAACAACCCTGTTATCATAGAAGTACAAGCCCGTTACGCAGTAATTTGACTTCGGCTTTTCAGGCTTTTCTTCAATAGAAACAGCCTTGCCGTTCTTGTTAAACTCAACAATACCAAAACGTTCCGGATCATCAACATAATAGCCGAATACAGTAGCACCCTTTCCGGTCTCCGCATTCTTAACAGCAGCTTTAAGACGCTTTTTCAGACCGTGTCCTGCGAAAATATTATCTCCCAGCACCATCGCAACCGTATCATCACCGATAAAATCAGCGCCAATAATAAACGCCTGCGCAAGTCCATCAGGTGACGGCTGAACAGCGTATGTAAGGCTAACACCAAACTGATGTCCATCGCCCAATAAATCCTCAAAGCGAGGCGTATCCTGTGGAGTTGAAATTATAAGTATATCCCGAATGCCTGCATTCATAAGAACAGACATCGGGTAGTAAATCATCGGTTTATCATAAATCGGAAGTAACTGTTTTGAAGTTACTTTCGTCAAAGGGTAAAGACGTGTACCGGAACCGCCGGCTAAAATTATGCCTTTCATATGTACCTCCCAAATCATCTTCCTTGTTTAGTAAGAACCACGATAATTGTTTTAAATATGATTTTCCAATCCACAAGAAAACTGCGTTCACGGATATACTGTATATCCATCTCGACCCATTCATCAAAAGAAATGTCATTTCTGTTTGGCTGAATTTGCCAATAACACGTAAGACCAGGTGTAATAAACAATCGCTGGGCTTGATAAGCAGAATATTGCTCAACCTCTCTGGGCAAAGCTGGACGAGGTCCCACAATGCTCATATCTCCTTTTAGAATATTAAAAAGCTGTGGAAGCTCATCAATACTTGTTTTTCTTATAAATTTTCCGACTCTTGTAATTCTCGGATCATCGGCAATTTTAAAAACAGGTCCATCCATTTCATTTTCTTCCAGCAGTTCCTTAAGCCTGTCTTCCGCATCAACAACCATTGAGCGAAATTTATACATTTTAAACTCTTTACCGTTTTTTCCCACTCTTATCTGCGAAAAAACAGGACCTCCTTTGGGATCATCAATAATGATAGAAACAACTGTAATCAGCATAACGGGAGAAAGAACAATAATAGCTATCAGAGAGAATAAAATATCCTGAAATCTTCTTAGCCACCGGTAACCGTGTCTTGTTTTTAAGGTTGCATAATAAATATTATTTTCAGGCATAACCTTTTTTTCGAAAATATTGTTTTCCCTTTCATTTGCATATATTCTTTTCGCCAAAACTACACCCCTCTAGCAAAAAAATTAATAGCCGTATTCGCCGTAGTAACCGTATTTGTATCCTCCGCCGTATTTGCGTTTACCGACAGGCTCAACATCATTAAATATAACACCGATAATATTAGCTTCGGAGCGTTTGAGAATATCAATTGTTTTTTTGTAGTCCCTGATGTCGGTAACATTATCTCTGACTATAACAACAACACCGTCAGTTTGCTTTATTATAGGTAAAGCGTCAATTACTACGCCAATTGGCGGAGTATCAAATATAATATAATCATATTGTTTTGAAAGCTCTTTGATTAATTCTTTCATGTTGTCACTTGATAAAAGCTCCGACGGATTTGGAGGAATAGTACCGCAACAGATAGCGTCAAGATTGTCCAATTTAGAAGTGTAAACTATATCAGATACCTCACATTCAAAATTGAGGTAATTTGTAATTCCCTTGTCAACAGGTATTTCAAGCACCGATTGAATTCGAGGTCTTCTCAAATCACAATCAATAATCAGTACCCTGGTATCAACCTGCTGTGCAAGTGCAATAGCTATATTAACTGCAGTAATAGTCTTTCCTTCGGATTTTGAAGAGCTTGTAATAGACACCATTTTACAGCCTTTTTTTACAATTGAATAAGCAATATTTGTTCTTGCTTTTTTATAAGACTCTTTAATCTGAAAGCCGACAGCTTCAGCATTGAGTTTTACATCTTGAAAAGAGCCTCTTTTTGGATATTTTTTCATACTGACTCCCTCTTATCTTTTTTTTTGTTAGATTTATTTACTGCGTCAAATTTTGGAATAGCTGCAAGAATTGGAATATCTCCAATCATAGTCATTTCCTCGTTGTATCTCATCTTTTTATCAAGGAACGCTCTGAGCAATGAAATTCCGACAGATATAACAAGTCCTGCTATCATTGCAATTATTACGTTCTTTATTTCATTCGGAGATGAAGGAGCAGTAGGCAGTTGAGCATAATCAACTATCTTTAGCGTTGCTTTGGATTTAAGTCTTGAAATAGCCTCAGGTGCAACCTTTCCAACCGCATCAGCTATAAGCTTTGAATCATTTGGAGAAGAAGTAGTAACCTTAGCGTCAAATATCTCCGTCTTTTCGTCACTGCTGAAAGAAACCATTTTACTAAGCTGTTTAGGGGTATATTTGTTGTTTATATGCTCGGAAAGCTCTGCGTAAAAAGTATTTGTGTTCAGCATTTTAATATATGTAGCAACAAGATTCTGTGCATAGGTTTGCTCATAAAGTATATTGAGGCTGTTTTTATTTTCATCATCATTTGACGTATCAACATATAACTGAATTGAAGATGTGTATGACTTTGGAATAAAATATCTTGTTATAAAAAAGCTTCCGATAGCACAAATAAGCGTAACTACGATAATAAAAGCTGCATTTTTCTTAATAATATTCCATACATCTGACAATGAAATAACAATTTCGTCCTTTTCTTCCATAGAACTACCTCCGTTTTACATATTAATTCGTTTTCTGCATTATTGATTACTATTATAAACCAATATCCAATTTATTTCAACAACAATATTTTACTTTTTTCCACTATTGACAAAGTTTGTGTGACTAATTTATTATTGTACACTAAGATATCAAGAAATTAGTAATTATCACTATAAACACATAAAGGCTTTTCTGAGAGAAAGTAATGTAAGTACAGTTGCCTTGCTTTTTGTTCCTTTTGAATGCGGTGCTTTGTCGGACTTTACTGTCCATATTTCGGCACCGACCTTTGCCTGAGCTGTTTCATCAATATCGCTTAAATCCGTAAACATAAACCGAGCCGAGAACAAACCATATTGATACAAGCTGTGTTGTAAAGCCTTTTCATAGCAACATAAATATTGCAAAGCCTATCCACACTATCGGCATATGAGCATTTTTGTATTTACATTCCGTTATACCATTCCGATTTTATGTAAAAAGTGCATAAAAATACCGACAAGTATTAGCATAGAACGCCATTACTTGTCGGCAATAATTTTAATATCACATTCCTTGTTCAAAAATATAGAGGTACAAATCTTCAAGAGTTGGTTTTGCGGTTGTGTATTGGCAGTCTGTCGGCGGGTTATCGGTCACGATGCGGACTATTATGCTGTTGTCGTTGTGACAGAGATTTGAAACACGGTAATTGTCTTGAAAATATTTTAAATCTTCCCTTTGAATTTCGACCTCAAAGACTTTATTTTCAAGCTCCTTTGTCAACTTATTCGGGGAATCGTGGGAGATGAGCTGACCTTTTTTAAGCAAAATAATCTCCTTTGCGATAAACTCAATATCCGACACAACATGGGTGGAGATTAGGACAATTTTATCCTCGGCAATCTCGCTGATGAAGTTGCGTATGCGTATTCTCTCCTTCGGGTCAAGTCCTGCCGTGGGTTCGTCCAAAATCAGGATTTCGGGATTGTTCAGAAGCGCTTGAGCAATCAAGGCTCTCTGCTTCATACCGCCCGAAAACGAGCCTAACTTTTTATGTGCGGCATCTGTCAGATTAACCGTTTCAAGAAGCTGAGTGATCTTTTCCTTGGCTTCTTTCTTTTTTAAGCCCTTTAAAGCCGCCATATACCACAAAAAGCGGTTGAGGGTGAAATCATCATACAAGCCCTGCTGTTGGGGCATATAGCCGAGTACGGCTCGGTAATCCTTGCCGAGCTTTCACCGCCGTAAACCACCTCTCCGCCGTCGGCATTGAGGTTGTCGGTGATAATGTTCATCAGCGTGGACTTGCCTGCTCCGTTCGGTCCGAGCAAGCCGTATACTCCCGGAGTTAAGGTAACGCTGAAATTATCAAGCGCCTTTACCGAGCCCTTTTTATAGGTTTTGCTGATACAATTTAAAGCTAATTCCATATTTACAACCTCTTTTGCCTTGAAACTTAAATTATAAATTTCGTACTTTTGCGCTTGGGGACAAAGATAATCAGAGCCGATACTGCGATTATCAGCAGACAAACGGCGGTGATTATGCCGATAACGGCTGTCTGAGCATTATTTGAAAATGCCGATACCATACGGATTTTGCTGTTATCAATGAACACCACGCAGGGTATAAGGAGCAAGCCGCTTGAAATTATCATTGTCACAAACTGATTTTTAAATATGTAGGAGAGCAGATAGACCAAAGCCGTTGCGCCGACTGCCGCAAGCAGATGAACAAAGCCGAGAGCAAGAATATATCCGCCCACGGTTATGCCGCTTGTCAGAGCCGAAAAATCTCTTGAATATGCAAGCGGTAAATCAAATGATGCCGTGCCGAAGGTCTTGATAAAGTTGAGCATATACGGCAGATAGATTAAGATATAGGAAATCACCGTGGTAATCAGGACGGTCAAGAGCTTTATAATCAACAGCCTCGCTTTGCCGTGCTTATTTGCCGAAATCAAGTTAACCATAGAGGTCTTGTATTCAATCGCCAAAATGTTGGAGGTACAGAAGATAACCACGGCTAAGAGCAGAGCAAAATACTCCCACTCCCTAAAGGTGTCCATAGTCAGCCGCTTGTTCACCACTTCATTGACAAGTGCAGGCTTTTCGCCCGTCAGCTCAGCCTTTTCATTAACATATTCAAGCTGAGCGCAAATGTCCTCAAATGCCATTCCTCTTATGCTTAAAATACCATCAATGGTATTGAGCCTGTTCGTTTTTTCCTCAGCCGAAATCGTGTTGTCGGCTGAAATCTCCTCGGCTTCTCTTGCAAGCTCCTCAAAATAAGCTCTTTCACTCTCGATAAAATCATACTTTTCCTCGTCAAGCTCACCCTCAAGCGTTTGCATATAGGTGTCATAGGCGCTTTCCTGAGGACTTATGAATATAATACTCAAATCATCATTGTAGCTGACAAAGCCGAGAGCCACGAGGATAATTACTGCGACGAGGGCGAAGGAGGTTTTGTAGTGCTTGTAAGCCTCGCCGCTGTATATTCTCACACTTCCGTTGATTTTCTTAAACCGTCCGAGCCGTGACATAAGCCTGTCGAGCAAAACGAGCTTTCCGTTATGCTGTGACAGCCTTGAAAACGCCAATGTCGTTCCAAAAACTCCGACAACGAAGAGAGCTATAGCTAAGCCGATGAAAATGGTGATTATGTTAATCGGCTGTGAAAAAATATTGACATTCTGATAACAGCCGAAAATATTGTTGCCGCTGATAAGGTAGAAAATATTTATAAATTTTAGCGAAGCCAACACAGAACTACCGTCAATGAAAATGAAGCAGGAAAATTCAAAAATCAGTGCCGCCGCCAAGATTAAATAGGTCTTTGCGGAGGACTTGATGACCACGAATAAAAATGCCGTGAGCATTGACAGAGAGCAGAGCAAAAGCGTTTTGCCGAGTACCCACAAAATCAGGTATTCAAGCATTGTAACATTTAATGCGCAGTTTAGAAACAGCTCGCTCGACTGCACGGGGCGGCTCAAATCTCCAAAGCCGTAGACTGTGCCTGCCATCATAATGTTGCTCGCATAGAACAGCAGACTAACAACCGCCGTAACGCTCAAAACAACCAAGAGCTTGCAGGCTATTGTTGACAGTCTGCCCTTTGCCGTTGACCGCACAAGAACATAAAGTCCCTTTTCTCTTTCAACGGAGAACATCAAAATATTGACAAGTAATACGATAATCAGCAAAATATAGCTTGAAACCTCATATGAGGTTGCGGCTTCAACCGCCTTGTTGTTGCCGAGGATGGGCTTAACACCTTTAACCTCGGCAAAATCCATGGGAGTTTTTTCAATATTTCTGAACGAAAAGCTGTCCGGCTCTGCAAAAATGGAAAAGCTGCTCTGTTGCTCGGCTCTCGACTTCATATTGGAAATAAACTCTTCATAGCTGTCTATGTGAGAGAGCTGAGCCTGTATGTTGCTTAGCATAACCGAGCGGTTAAACAGCTCATCATCGTTCAAGTCCAAGCCTGCCGCATTGTCATACAGCTTTGGATATTTTTTCCTGTATACATCTGCATTTCCGTTGTGCAAAAGAATTTGTGCAATCTGTATCTCCGTGTTCTTGCTTTCAAAGAACGCATTTTTATCCTCTGCGCCGTTACATTCCCGAATAAGCTGTTCATATGCCCCGACATCACTTGAAATTGCCGAATTTTCATAATCAGAGGATTGAAGCATTACGAAAAACAGAGAATCAGCACAGAAAAAGGCGATGATGCAAATAAGAAATATTTTGTTTGAAAACAGCTTTAAATATTCGCTACCTGCAATTCTCATTCAACTCTCGCCTGTCCCTCTACATAATAATTGCTGTCCTTCTTTTCAGCCCATTTCAGCTTGCAAAGCTTGGTGAATTTTATAGTTTCTCCGCCGATTGAGCCGAGTTGACTTTTATCCGCCATAGCTAAAATTCGTTCTCCGTTATCATCTACAGATTCAAAAATAAAATATTCATTATCCTGTGGATTAATATTATTGCATACTTTATTTTCAAATTCAGGCGGAACATACGAATCTATCTCATTCATATTTAAATCGTAAACCGTAATAATCTGTTTTTCTGCATCTTTTCTAGTAACCTGCACACAATTATCACCATATATGTATTTTCCATCGGTTGAATATTGCAAATTATCTTTATGAGCTATTGTGAAAAAGCTTTCCTTTACATTTCCATCCAAATCGCATTTAAGATAAACATTTTCATCCGAATTTTTATCGTAATAGGACGCAATCATTGTGTCGTCTAAAAAGAAATTATAAGACACCTGATAGCCTTTAGCTTTAGGAATGTCATTAATCTCTAATGTATCCAAATTGATACATTTGATACTTAAACCGGGTCCTTCCTCTTTTTCATTTCTCTCGTCGGCAGTAAAGTAAAAATAATTCTTATACGCGCATATTTGAGAAACAGCTCTCAAGCCGGACTCAATATAGTAATCCGTTTTGTATAGAATCTGCGGTTCTGATTTAGGTGAATCAAGAGGTATTCTGATTACTGATGAATCAGTAGAGCAATAAAAATATCCCCTGTGTATGAACCATTCAAAAGCATAAAAATTAAAGTTTCCCGTAAGATTTTCCCTTTGGCTTCCATCAGGCTTCATACGCATAAGATATGTATTGTAATTTATATAGCTCTTGTCATACTCTCCGCATAAAGCATACAAATATCCGTCATTATATTGTATTTGGGGCATCTCCGTTAAGTTTAAATAAGCATCGCAAGTTTCAGGGTCATCGTGAGTACAATTTGGTTTTGAACAAAGAGGAGTAGCCTTTTTTGTTTCTTTATCAATAAAAATCACGATTCCGTCCTCACCGATATAATAATAACCTTTATCTGATTTTGTCATAGGTGCATTTCCGCCAATATGGTACATTAGCTGCATATCTGTTGCATAATTTATATATGCATCATCGGAATTTGAGTATGAAGATTTATTCGTACAGCCATAAAAAAATACAGCAGCACAAATTATTAAAAGTAATGCCATCATTGCAGTTGTTTTCTTCATTGGAATACCTCTCACAGTTTTTCTTTTTTAAAACAATTTTTGGAATTTATATTTTTAAATCAATTCTCTACTTCTGTAATTTAAAATTAAGCAATTTTCAATATTTTATATTTGCAATATAGCTTTGGTATTGTAATTACATTTATTAATCAATTTATCTATCTTGTAAGACAATTTTAACATATCAAATATATAAACGCAATGATTTTTAGATATTATTTGTTACAAAATTTCACTATATGTTTTTGTGCAATATGACAGATTTTATTTAAAATAATGCTAATTAATATCGGTACAAACAGACCAAATATAAGATATACAAAAGCCCACTGTTGCAAACCGTTTGGGAGATAGTAGTACCATATACTTGATTTAAATGACGCAACATTAAAGTCACCAAACAATGAGCCTGAAGTAATGCGGCTTAATCCGTAGAATACAAATTTTAGGCACATAAAACCTACAAGCTGATTTACCATAATTCCGTATGTGTTGTCAGCTATAAGCCTTACAAGCTTGCTGTTTCCTATGGCAGGTACAAGCAATCTTGAAACTCTCAGCCAAAATGCAATTGCTGTGATTGACGAGATATACGGAATTATAAAACCGTTGTTGAATTTAGTAAATGACGACGGAGTGTACTCCAAATCTTTGCAAAAAGTTAAAAGTATCAGCTGTACAGCAAATATAATTGCAAAGTACGCAACATTATTGAGAGTGTCTTTCTTTTCAAGCACAGCTTTATAAAAGCGACCGAATTCATAACATGGCAGAAAAAACATTGTTCTGACAAGAAGTTTCACTATACCGTTAATTGCAGTCGGATTTTCTATTGCAGTGTTAATTCCTATCATTCCGATTGCGAGATACACTATCAAAACTATAAATTCATTGTCAAGATGAATCAGTTTCAAAAATTTTCTGAACAGCACATTTATTATACAAACCAAAAACAGCGGGTACACAAACCATGAACCGAGGTTATATTGAAAAGCCTCACCGTCAACAAACGGCATAACAAAAAGATTGTATAAATCAGGCTTTGCACCTATAGTAAATCCAAACAAACCGAGAAATGCAACCACACCACCGTAAAATATATTCCACAGATACGCAGGAATAAGAAGCCGCTTTGTTCGTTTCCATATGTATTTTCCGACATTTTCTTCATAATCGGTTTTGTAAAAATATCCCGATATAAATACAAACAGTGCCAAATTATACGAATACGGCGGAAACCAGTTATAAGCAAGTTCCATTCCGCCATGATAACAATGTCCGGAAACTATAATGATAATTCCGATTGCCGACAAAAGTTTGAATTGCAAATTCACCCCTCCGTCAGTATTAACGCTACGCAAATTTCTACCCTTTTTCAAAATTCAACTCTCCTTAATTTTTGATTTATATTAAATATTACGGCTTGCTTTTCCCTTTTACTTTGTTAAATCATATCTCAAAACAGCACTGTAAACTTCAATTGTGCAAAAACTGTAAAAAAAATCGACAAAAATTGCACTCTATAATTCTTATTTACGGAAGCAGCTTCAAACCTTATTTGAATTTTTCGATAATTAAAGTTTCAAATTTCTGCAACACAAAGCCAAAGATAATAACGGAATTAACGCAAATACGGCTAGAACATAAAATTCAATACAAATCAAAAATGCTA
>OKTJ01001090.1_pt1 | contig 12699 bp, 16 predicted proteins | sample 1606201 | NCBI WGS metagenome assembly OKTJ01 (sample SAMEA3879536, study PRJEB24766) | human gut metagenome | biome: human-associated habitat; feature: feces | place: USA | collected 1985/1987 | reverse complement strand
CAATCCCAACCATTTCTGCCAATGTTTTTCGTGCCAGACGCTTTGCCTCTCGTGCAGCTTTGACATCTGCGCCGAAGGTTTCAAAACCGGGACAATCTTCAACTTTCGCCATATAACATCACCCAGTTACATTGTATAATTCATACTTTGCCCGTGGAATGTTGCTATATGCAGGTTGGTTGAAGTTTATAATTCATATATTACATCTTATATTTTTCAAGAACAGGAATTACAATAGAAGGGAAATGAAAAAAGTAAAAGAAAAATTTCTAAAGTTAAATCCTTTTGGGTTACTCAGTTGTATATTAAGTGTAAGGCGTTTTACACATGGAAGGCGGTGACACGGTATCGAAGATTTCATACTAATTAAAAAAATCCAGTCGGGTGACACAGATGCATTTGAGATAATTGTCCGAAAATATTATCAGTCAATTTATCTATTTTGTTGTCGGCGATTGAACGGCGATCCAGATACCGCCGCAGATATTACACAAGATGTTTTCTTGAAATTGTTGGAGAATATTCAATCAGTACGAAAGATCGGGAAATTTCAAAACTACCTGCTAACGATTGCTGTTAATACCTGTAACAATTATACTAAGAAAGCAAAACCCCTGTATATGGATTTAGAAACTCTTGAAGATATAGAAGATACTGATAATGCCTTTGAAAAAATTGAGCTTAACGAACTTAAAGCGCAAATTCAATATGCAATCAACACATTACCGGACTATCAAAAAGAGGTCATCATTTTACGATTTTATTATGATTTGAAAATCCGAGAGATTGCAACCATTACAAAAGCTAGTGTTTCTACTGTAAAATCTAGGCTCCAACAGGGGATTAAAAAACTGGAACGATATTTGGCTGATTTTAGAGGAGGCGATAATGTATGACCCAAAAACAAAATGGTGTATTAGAATGGTTGCAGAGTTGTGAAACGCCTGCTCCATCTGAACCTAAAATTAAAGCAGTAATCGTAGCTGGAAAAAGTTACATGAATAGTTCTGAATTCAATAAAAATTCAATGCGAGATATTATATTGAACCAACTTCAATTTCTGCCGCTTTCTTTCTGGATTGTTCAAATAATACTCACTATATGTGCAGTATTATTAGCATGTATCCTGGGCCAATGGAGGGTTCCATTTTATTATCCATTGACAATCCTTGCAGTTATGGTTCCATTCCTTGCGTTATTAGGTGCAATAGAAATATCTAAAAGCAACATCTATGGTATGTGGGAAATTGAACAGTCTAGTAGAACAACGCTGGTAAAAATTGTAGCAGGTCGTATGCTGATTATTGGAGTAATCAACCTTTTCCTAATAACAGTCATTTTAATTTCAATGGCATATATTTACCAGAAATCAATGATTGAAATGGTGTTGTATGGTTTGATTCCATTTAATATTTCTTGCACTTGTTATCTTTTTATATGTGCGAAAAGCAGGACAAACGATAGCTTGTATCATTTAATCGCTTGTATGATTTTTCTTTCTGGAACATTTTCTCTTGTACTCCATCAGCGATTTATATTTGAAGCGTCTATGTTCTGGGGATGGATTGGATTTTATGTGTTATCTATTATCCTATTAGGGAAAACACTTCAACTGTACTTGAAAAAAGAAAAAATGATTGGAGAATTGATATGGAACTTACAATAAATGATCTTTCAAAAGAATATGGAAGAAAAAAAGCTGTAAATCATTTCAGCGCAAAATTAACAAATGGTGTTTATGGTCTACTCGGGGCAAATGGTGCGGGCAAGACAACTTTGATGCGAATGATTTGCGATGTCCAAACTGAAACGAAAGGAGCCATTTTTTTTAACGGGAAAAACATTCATGATTTGGGCGAGAAATATCGTAATATCTTAGGCTACCTGCCACAAAATTTTGGCTATTATCCTAACTTTACAGCGTATAAATTTTTGATGTATATCTCTGCAATAAAGGGGCTGCCGCCTAAAAAAGCCCATAATCGCACAATGGAGCTGTTGCAGGTTGTTGATCTGCTCACACAGAAAAACGAAAAAATCAAAACTTTTTCCGGCGGTATGAAACAACGCTTGGGAATTGCTCAAGCATTACTAAACGATCCCCGTATTTTGATTTTGGATGAACCTACAGCTGGACTTGACCCGAAAGAGCGGGTGCGGTTTAGGAATCTGATTAGTTCTTTGGCAGAAAATAGAATTGTAATTTTGTCCACTCACATTGTTTCTGATGTTGAATATATCGCAAATGAGATTCTGATTATGAAAAATGGCGAGTTAATTCAACATGGTTCTCCAGAAGAAATTTTGAAGCCGATTGAAAAATGTGTTTGGGAATGTGATGTATCTCGAAAAGAGGCCGAAGAATTAGAATTGAACTATGTAACAGCAAATCTGAAACATAATAATGGTGCAGAACGGCTGAGGATTATTTCTCAAGAAGCACCATGCAGAACCGCTTGGAATGTTGATCCAACATTGGAAGATTTGTATTTATACTATTTTGCGGAGGTATCCGAGCATGAATGAAATGATAAAAGCAGAACGAAATAAAATATGTTCGAGAAAGCAAACACGAATGTTGTTTTTAGCTGGTGTGGTTCTTATCGTTGCCTATTTTTTCTTTTTTCAATTTAATTATCAAAATGTTTTCTATGATTATGACCTTGAAAAAATGGCATTAGCAAGCGGTTTTACAGCCATTGAACAACGGAAGGAAGTAGCAGAAATATTTGAAGGAAAACTCTCTCAAAATACATTACTTACTATGCAAGAAAAAATCGGCCAAGCAAAACAAGCAACTGTTGGACAAGATGAAAATTCTGCTTTTTCTGCTGTTCATGTTTATCGTGACCAAGCGGCGATTCTGGAATATTTGACAAATTCTGATGGTAGTTTTAAGTCACTCGAAACAGCATATCCAAATAGTCCAACTGTGACTTTAGGATATTGTGATGGCTGGGATAAGCTATTATCTGGAATGGGGAGCATCTTGTCCATAATGATATGTTTAATTGTTGTAATCACTCTATCTCCTGTTTTCTCAGAAGAGTATGCACTTCATACAGATAGCATTATTTATTCGGCTCGGTATGGCCGAACCAAACTCACAACTTCAAAAATTATAGCGGCCTTGGAAGTTGTAATTGGCACATACCTCTTGTATTTACTGCTAAATTTAGTTCTGTATGGCTGTACCTATGGGTTACAGGGGTGGAATGTAAGCATTCAATCTTCATTACATTATGCTTCTTCAATATATAATTTGACCTTTTTGCAAATGTTCTTTATCTCTGTAATATTGAATATTTTTGGGATTGTAGCCTTGACAACTATTACATTGTTTTTAAGTGCTCAAATGAGTTCTCCTGTTACAGCGCTTATTACTTCTTGCGTCATCTGCTTCTTGCCAGTTGTGTTTGATTTTAATGATAGCCTTCCTGTTTTACAAAAAATGCAGGAAATTTGCCCGATTTTTATGCTTCATACAAACGGTATATTTTCTGATATGAAAACATATTTCGGTATGAGCCAGCCGGTCTTTATGATCATCCTTAATGTTGGATTGATATTCGTATTTTATAGACTAACAAAAAATATATCAAAGAAACATCAAGTTACGGGGTAATTTTGATGAAAGAGACAAGTTGGGTTAGTTGTCCTATATGCCATAATAAAACCCGAATAAAAATACGAATTGACACGGAATTAAGGAATTTCCCCTTGTTCTGTCCAAAATGTAAACAGGAAACGCTCATTCATGTAAAGCAACTGAATATATCCGTTATTAGAGAGCCAGACGCATAGACGCAGAGCCGATAACACGCAGGCTAACATGACTGCTGTTATCGGCTTTTCATATTCTTTTAAACCTGCCCCGCCTAATGGGGAAAGAAAAAAACCGTAGCTGGGCAGGTTGATTTTGTGCGCTTACTCTAGATACCCTGGCGGCGGTTTTGAGAAATCAGAGCCGCCGTTTCTTTTCGTCTACGCTAAACCAACGACGACCTAACACCGTGTAAATCCACGGCGGCACATAGGAGGATTGCCGCCGTGTCTATTTTTGCCTTTTTTCACAGTCCCCATGACCTGCACCAGCTAAAAAAAGCCTGTTCCCAGCAGCGGAGCAATGCGGTCAGAAGTATGCACTATACCATGTAACTAAACAGCAAAATATACTCTATTACGCTCGTATGGCTTTATGCCGTCCGGGCGCTTTTTTGTCCCTATGGAGCCGGAACATCGGGCCAGCATGGCCCGAACTTTATCCCCGGTGCCGTTCTCCGCCGCCCCATTCAGATTTTCCCGAAAAAATCTGAATGGAGGAAAGGCAGATGGAAGTTACCATCAATTATAACGGACAAGCTGTGGCCGTGGAGGTCACGCTGGAAGTCTATGAATTTCTTGACCGGGCCGATCACAAAACGGAGAACCTGTTCCATGAACAGCGGCGGCATTGGGATGGCCGGGAGTTTGACGAGTACATCATTACCACCGAGGGTGTAGGGGTCTACGGCGAAACGCCGGAGGAATACCTTTGCCGCATGGAAACGCTGCATGAGCTGATGGCTGTTCTGGACACCTGTACCGAGGCCCAGCGCCGCCGGTTCCTGCTCTATGCGCTTGACGGGCTGAGCCTTGCAGAGATCGGTGTGCTGTGCGGCTGCTCCAAAGTGGCTGTGTATCAAAGTGTGGAGGCGGTCAGAAAAAAATTTATAAATTTCTTTGAGAACAGGCTTAACGAATGACCTGTTTTCTGGCTACCAAGTGAAAGGGATCATTTCCCTTATCTCAGCGAGGGGCGGACAGCGGACGAGCTGCCCGCCTCTCCGATTTTCAGGAGGTAAGCCTATGAAAACAATCAATCTGCGGTGGATGTATCCCCACTACCGGCATGACGAGTTTGTGGATGTTACGGACGAGGTATGGGCAGCGATGTATCAGGCCCAGCGGGAGATGGAGAACTATGAGCGTCGGAAAGTCTACCACCGCGCCTACTACTCTCTGGACGCATACAGCTGGCTGGAAAATTACGCACTGGAACACAGCAGATCGCCGGAAGATATTTTGCTGGAACGAGAAGAAATGACCACCCGCCTGCACCTGATTGCAGCTCTGCCGGTGGCTCTGGCTCATGCCACTCCGACACAGGCCCGCCGTGTTCACGCCTACTACATTGCCGGTATCAAGCAGCCGGAAATCTCCCGGAGAGAGGGCGTCCACAGCAGCAAGGTCAGCGTTGCCATCCGTCGAGGTCTGCGGAATATGCGCCGCTGCTATGATGACCTTTTTCAAACAGAGTGAGGGCGTGCCTATGCAGACCATCAATCTCAAACAATATTATCCATTTTGCAAAGAGGACATTTTTGTGGAGGTGTCCGATGAGATCGTCGAAGCGTTTCTTCTGGACAAGAGAGCCGAGGCCGCCAGAGATCGCAAGATGTTCCGGTATAAGGCGTTTTATTCCCTCGATTGTAACGATGGAATCGAAAATGCCGCCATCGGCTGGGCGCAGCCATCGCCGGAGGACTACCTGATAGAAAAAGAAGAATTAGCCGAATACGAAGAACTGATACGGCGATTGTACGAAGCCATTTCCTCCCTGCCGCCTATGCAGGCTCGCCGTGTCCACGCCCGCTATATGCTGGGTATGAAAGTGAAAGATATTGCCGCAATGGAGGGTATCACGCCATCACAGGCGGGAAAATCCATCCATGCCGCACTGCGGAGGCTGCGCCGGTACTTTGCTCGACAGAAATGGACGGTCAATCTATGAGTATTTCCAAAGAAAAGAGGTGCCTGACATGAACGAAAAAATTACAGCCCACCCCCAAAAAGAAGAACGGGAGAAAGTCCTGAAGGAGATTCGGCAGCTTGAAAACCGAAAGAAGATTTTGGAGAACAAGCAGCGGAACGAAGAACGCAGGGTTCGCACCCGCCGCCTGATTGAGCGCGGAGCCATTTTGGAGGGTATTTTTCCGCTGGCTCCCAACCTTTCCGGCGCAGAGGTCAAAGCATTTCTGATTGCCCTGTCCCATCTTCCGGGGGCTGCGGAATTGACTGCAAACCTGCCAAAATCCGGGGACACGCCATAAGTCCCTTGTTTACAAGGGCGCACTTATACACCGTTGCCGGTGCTGTGCGCCCTGCCGGGGGCGTTGCGTACTTCGTCCGCGATGGGAAGCTACGCTCCCCAAACCCCTTGTGCGCTCTGCGCAGCCAGACACCCGCTTTGCGTTTGTCCGGCTCCACAGAGCCTGTTATCCCCTCACTGAAAGGAGGTGTTCCCCATAGATTTCTGTCATATCCCCGTCAGTATCATCAAGCGCAGCGCAGGCCGTTCTGCCGTTGCCGCAGCTGCTTACCGCAGCGGAACCAAGCTGACAAATGAATGGGATGGAATGACCCACGACTACACCCGGAAAGGCGGCATTGTCCATGCGGAGATCATGCTGCCTGCCCACGCGCCGCCGGAATTTGCAGACCGATCTATCCTCTGGAACAGCGTGGAGCAAATCGAGAAAGCAAGGGACAGCCAGCTTGCCCGCGAGATCGAGGCAGCCCTGCCCCGTGAACTGTCCGGCGAACAACAGCTTGCCCTTGTGCGTGCCTATGTGAAGGACAACTTTGTAGACAAAGGAATGTGTGCCGACTTTGCCATCCATGACAAGGGAACCGGCAACCCTCATGTCCATATCATGCTGACGCTCCGGCCTCTGAAAGAAAATGGACAGTGGGGCGCAAAGTGCCGCAAGGCATACGATCTGGACGAGAATGGACAGCGTATCCCGGATGGGAAAGGTGGCTGGAAAAATCATCGGGAGGATACGACCGACTGGAACGATAAAGGGAATGTGGAGATTTGGCGGGCAGCGTGGGCGGCCTACACCAATCGGGCACTGGAATCTGCCGGTAGACCGGAGCGCATTGACCACCGCAGCTACAAGCGGCAGGGCATTGATAAAATCCCCTCTGTCCATCTGGGGCCAGCCGCCAGCCAAATGGAAAAGCGCGGTATCCGCACCGACAAGGGAGAAGTAAACCGGCAGATCGCCGCCGACAACAAGCTGCTGAAAGAAATCAAAGCCCGCATTACCCGTCTTTATCGCTGGTCGAAAGCCGAAGCGGAAAAACCACAAACACAGCAAAGCAGCTTGACAGCTTTGTGGGAGGCCCAGCAGCAGTTGAACGCTCCCCGCACCCGCACCGGCAAAATCCGGGCTTTGCAGGAAAGCGCTGCACTATTCAGCTTTTTGCAGGCAAACGGCATCCAGTCTATGCAGCAGCTTCATGAAAAAATCGCTGATATGAACAGCCGTTACTATGACCTGCGGGGAAAGATCGTCAAGGCTGAGCGCCGGATCGCCACTCTTACCGAACGCGGGGAGATGTGGGAACAGTACAACCGGTACAAGTCCATCCACAAACAGCTTGCCAAAGTAAAGCCGGAAAAGCGGGAACAGTTTGAGCAGCGCCACAGCCGGGAACTGATCCTGTATGACGCAGCAGCCCGGTATCTGAAAGAATTGAAAGACAGCGGTGAGGCAATCACCCCGAAGGCATGGCAGCGGGAAATAGACCAGTTGGCCGCCGGAAAGCAGACGGACACGCTTGCCATGAAATCCATGCGGGAGGATTTGAAAGCAGTGGAACGGCTCCGCAAAACCGCCGAGCAGCTGTCCAGACAGGAACGGGACAAGTCTCACGACCGTGGGCCGGATCGGTAAAGGATACTGCATTTTGGCGTACCCCTGTCAAGTGCGTCGCGTTTCACGACACCCTTTTGCACACAGAAAAACCGCCGTACAGGTTTCCCCATACGGCGGCAGACTGTTTATTTGCCGAACAAGTCGCTGTGTGTGCCGGTGCGGGCCAGCGTCAGCACCAGAACATCATCTTCTATGCGGTAGACAAGCAGCCAGTCCGGGAGAATGTGACATTCCCGATGGCCTGCCCAATCGCCGGACAGGTCATGGTCACGGTTCTTATCCGGCAGCGGTTCGCCCATCGCCAGCAACGCTACGACCTGCTCCAGCAGCTCGATCTTCAAGCCACGCTTGATGGCTCGTTTGTAGTCTTTTTTGAAACTGGTCGTGTACTTGACGGTATATTTGGTTTCTTTCATCTTTTCAGGTCAGCAAACAACTCGTCAAGGTCATTGTAGCCCTTTACAGACGGGTCTTTTGCAATCCTTTCCGCTTCCAGCATGGCAGCAACCGTTTCTTTGTTCGGCTGTTCCAGCCTTACTTCAAAGGGAATGCCGCCTTCACGAAGCGACTGGCGCACAAAGATGTTAAACGCCGTAGTCAGGTTCATGCCAAGTTCAGTAAACAGTGCGTCCGCCTGTGCTTTCAAATCTGCGTCCATGCGGATACTGATGTTTGTGGTATTTCCAGCCATACGATCAACCCCTTTCTGCTGGCAATTATAGTATATGCCATTTGCACGAAGAAAACAATACTTTGCACGAATATTTAACAATAAATTCATTCAAGGAGGTTACCGGCTTTATGAAAGAAATCATTTATGAAGAACAACAAGACTGAACCTATCCCCGTCATGGATTACCGCCAGTACCGCAGAGTGCGGAGGCTGGTGCATGAGTGCTGTAACTACATCGACGGAAACTGTATCGCCCTGGACGATGGGGAGGAATGTGTCTGTGTCCAGTCTATTTCCTACTCCCTGTTGTGCAGGTGGTTTCGGACGGCGGTATTGCCGCAGGATAAGGAACTGGAAACGGCGCTGTTCCACCGGCTGAATGCGAAGAAATGCGCCGTATGCGGGGCGCTGTTTACCCCCGGTTCCAACCGGGCCAAATACTGCCCGGAATGTGCCGCACGCATGAAGCGGATCAACGCCGCAAAGCGCAAGCGGAAACAACGGGAGAAATGTCACGCTTTAGGGGCTGAAAAACCCTTGTAAATCAAGGCTTTTTTCGAGGGTGTCAAAGGCAGGCTGATAGATTTATCCTCTGACCCCTAAAACGGCCTTAAAATGCGTACAGAATCCCAAGAGAAACCCCAAGGAGGAACCCTATGTCAGACAACCGAAAATATTATTACCTGAAACTCAAAGAAAACTATTTTGACGATGATTCCATCGTGCTGCTGGAAAGTATGCAGGATGGTGTGCTGTATTCCAACATTCTGCTCAAGCTGTATCTGAAATCGCTGAAACATGGTGGACGGCTTCAACTTGACGAGGACATTCCTTACACGGCGCAGATGATCGCCACCATTACCCGCCAGCAGATCGGCACTGTGGAGAGAGCCTTGCAGATCTTTTTGAAGCTGGGTCTTGTGGAGGTGCTGGACAGCGGCACATTCTACATGAGCAACATCGAACTTTTAATCGGCCAGTCCTCTACCGAGGCCGAGCGAAAGCGGGCGGCGAGGCTCCAAAACAAGGCTCTTTCCGCGCCCCGGACAAACGGCGGACATTTGTCCGACATTCGTCCACCAGAGATAGAGATAGAGTTAGAGAAAGAGATAGAGATAAAGAGAGAGATAGAGAAGGTACGCCCTGAAACGGGGCACCCTTCCCACACTTATGGCCATTACCAGAATGTTTTCCTGACGGATGAAGAACTGGCAGACTTGCAGGCCAGCTTTCCTGCTGTATGGGAACAGTACATCGAAAAACTGTCCGAGTACATGGCTTCTACCGGCAAGCGTTATCAGAGCCATGCAGCGACCATCCGGCGCTGGGCCGGTGAGGACGCTAAAAAAACTGTCACACCCTCACGCAACCGGGATTACAGCGTAAAGGAGGATGAAACTGTATGATTGAGATTACCGCAGAAATCCGGGCGTTCATCGACAAGGCAGCTGCCGGTGTGGAATTGGCCGGGGACGAGTATATAGACCCGTCAGACGGTCTCATTCACTGTAAGAAATGCGGCGGCCAGAGGCAGACCGTTGTGCCATGCTTTGGGAAATCCGGCTACTTTATGCCGCGCTGCATCTGCCAGTGCCAGCGGGAGGCTGAGGAGCAGCGCAAGGCTGCTGAAGAACGGCAGCGCCGCATGGAGCGTATCAAACGCCGAAAGGCACAGGGCTTGCAAGACCGTTATCTGTATGACTACACATTTTCCAATGATAACGGGCAAAACCCATTGATGGACAAGGCTCATGCCTATGTGGAGAACTGGAAAGAGGCATATAAGAGCAATATCGGGCTTTTGCTGTTTGGAGATGTGGGAACCGGCAAGTCTTTTTTCGCCGGATGTATTGCCAATGCTTTGCTTGACCGGGATGTGCCGGTGCTGATGACGAACTTTCCCACCATCCTGAACCGTCTGACGGGAATGTTCTCTGAGGACAGGTCGGAGTTTATTGCCAGCTTTGACGAGTATGACCTGCTTATCATTGACGATCTGGGAGTAGAGCGCAGTACCGAATATGCTATGGAGCAGATGTTTTTCGTCATCGACAGCCGCTACCGCAGCCGCAGGCCCATGATTATCACAACAAACTTGAAACTGTCCGAGCTGAAAAACCCGCCTGATCTGGCCCACGCCCGTATCTATGACCGTATTCTGGAACGGTGTGCGCCGATTCTCTTTGACGGGAAGAATTTCCGGGAAGAAAATGCCGGTGCTACCCGACAGGCAGCAAAAGACATTGTAAACAGTAAGCAAGACTGATTTTTTACCGGGCGGCACAGACCCGTTCGGAGAAAGGAGCGCCATGAACAGAGAACCCCGTACTATGCAGGTGGCAGACGCCGCTACTGCGTCCAGAGCGCCGGAAAACACGCCAGCGATGGTAAAGAAAATCGGCAAGACAACCTACAAGGTTCATGTCCATTTCAGCAATACCAGCACAGAAACCATGAGCGATAAAATCAAGCGTATGCTCAAAAATGAAATTCAGCAGATGTGACAGACTGATAAACGAAGCCGCCTTGTGCTAAACTGATGATGGTACGCACCAAAATTTTTGTCAAGGAGGACACGAAAATGCTTTACACAGAAAAAGAGAAGCATGAAATTGAACGAGTAAAGGAGGTCTTTGCGGAACATCTGCGGCAAAGCCCTGATTTTGAACTGCTCTGGTCGGACAAGGTAGGCTATGTCTGGCTGACGATTGGCGTCAATCCAGTCTATGTGGATACCGGTATCAGAATCGAATCAGCCGCCGATCTCTGCGGCAGGTGTTTGGATGATGTTGCTACGGATGTTTTATATATGACAGGCAACGATCATGCACTGGAAGCAGCCGATCCGCTGGAATTGGCCGAAATCAAGCGGCGCTGGGAGCCATATATCAACCAGCTGCCAGACTATGCGTATCTCTGCAAAGACCTGCTGAACGGAAAAATGTAATCTATCAAACGAGGTGTCAGGAGCCATACGGTGCTTCTGGCACCTTTTTTGTGAATTTGATTAAAAAGTCCTTGACAATTCGTCTCTGGTAAAACCGCAAAATCCATTCTCATTTCCTGCGGTGCCAGATTAGCCCCATTTGATATTGCGGAGCTGCGTGACCTTATGGCCTACGATGAAATGGAACTGGATTTGCTGGGGGATCGCCGCACTGCCTTGTTCGTTATCATCTCCGACACGGACGATACGTTCAATTTCGTGGTGTCCATCATGTACACCCAGCTTTTCAATCTGCTTTGTGACCGTGCAGACGATCAATGCGGTGGTCAGCTAAAGTATCATGTACGGCTGCTGCTCGATGAGTTTGCGAACATCGGTCTGATCCCGAAGTTCGACAAGCTGATCGCCACCATCCGCAGCCGCGAGATTTCGGCATCCATCATCCTGCAGTCGCAGAGCCAGTTGAAAACCATCTACAAGGATGCCGCAGAAACCATCATCGGCAACTGCGACACCATGCTGTTCCTCGGCGGCAAGGAGAGTTCAACGCTCAAAGAAATTTCCGAAACGCTGGGAAAAGAAACAATCGACCTATATAACACATCCGACACACGCGGCCAAAGCCCTTCCTTTGGTACAACCTACCAAAAGACCGGAAAGGAGCTTATGAGCCGGGACGAACTTTCTGTCATGGATGGCAGCAAGTGCATCCTGCAGCTGCGCGGAGTCAGGCCATTTCTGAGCGACAAATTCGACATTACGAAGCATAAGCGGTACAAAGAACTGTCGGACTTCGATAAGAAGAACGCTTTCGATGTAGAACGCTACCTGAAGCACGAACTCAGGCTGCGAATGGATGAAGAATTTGATTGCTATGAAGTGGATTTGACCCCAGCAACCGAAGAAGCAACCGCATAAAAAATAGGAGGTGCTTATCCGAAACAAGTATGCCCGCCCGCCTGTCCGGGCAGACCCCGTGGCAGGTAACTTGTCCGACTGATCTCTACATTTTGCGATTCCAAAAGGCTGATTTTTGTGAAAATGAAAGGAGAAGCCAGAATTGCAGGAAGCAGGTAGCACCGAAGATGTGCCGGCCTGTTTTTCTTTTGGAATCGTGCTTTTTCTTAATGCTGCAATCTGGCGAAAAACGACTATGGAATTCTTCAATCAGGCTATTACCGTTCTGCAGACTCTCGTTGTTGCCATCGGCGCGGGCCTTGGTGTTTGGGGCGTTGTGAACCTCATGGAAGGGTACGGAAACGACAACCCCGGCGCAAATGCTCATGTACGGTAGAGAAGCACAAAGCAAAACAAGGATAGCCAGCCCTGCCACTATTCCGAAGTCAGGGGAACGCAATAGAAAAATTCATAGC
>OKTJ01001070.1_pt1 | contig 12867 bp, 7 predicted proteins | sample 1606201 | NCBI WGS metagenome assembly OKTJ01 (sample SAMEA3879536, study PRJEB24766) | human gut metagenome | biome: human-associated habitat; feature: feces | place: USA | collected 1985/1987 | reverse complement strand
CAGTGCCTTTGCCAGCTTCTTTTCCAAAGCCTTTTGATTTAGGCAAAAGATATTGGAAAGCTGCCGATATTGATAGATACTGTGATGAGTTAAGATTCAAAGATACAAATCGAAATAATATTTTGTGAGATCTTTAAAAATCGTATTTATTTTTGATTTTGTTTATGTTTAAAACAATCGATATTTAGAAATAAATGGATTTTAGAGATTTTGATCAATTTTATTAGAGTAACGGCTTCAATATCAAGAACAAAAAAATCCTTAGGATTTATAGGTACATTCAAGGCACCGTAGATTTATTTTTCTTTTAATTTGTTGTTTTAAAAGAAATTGCAGATGCATACCATCAACGGGTCCGGATCCGAAATTGTCCATAAACAACTTGCATACGCCAAGAAGTTAGGCATACCCGTCAGACTAAGAGTCTACGTAGAAAGAATCATTCGTGATGAGGACGGAAGAGTTAAAGGCCTGCAGGTAAGAGAAGGCTACAGATTCCCGAACGCGCAGTCCGGCAAAGTTAAGTTCATCAAGGCCAAAAAAGCCGTAATCCTTTGCCATGGAGGATTCGGAGCGGATGTGAACTACCGCATGAAACATGATCCGAAATTGACGGACAAATTCGACACAACGAACCAGCCGGGCGCTACGTCAGAACTTTGGAGAGAAGCCTCCAGAATCGGCGGTAATTTGATTCAGGCCGACTGGATTCAATGCGGCCCTTGGAATTCTCCTGAAGAAAAAGGCATGGGCGTCGCCTTGTATTTCGCCCAGGGCGCAGCAGCAACACAAGGAATTTGGATCGATTGTGCAACAGGCAAGAGATTTGTCAATGAATTAGCCAACCGAAAGATTCGTGCCGACGCTGTTATTACCAATAATAATAAAGGTCATACCTGCATCGCACTAGCAGACCAAACCGCCGTTGATCTGACGATTCAGAAGAGCCGTCCCGGAATTTTGGACAAGCAGCTCGAAAGAAAAGTTGTCCACAAATTCGCGACATTAGAAGATTTGGCAAAACAATATAACGTACCGATGGATGCCTTGCAGGCCACTATTGCCGACTACAACAAGCACCAGGCCGAAGGTACTCCGGACGAAATGGGCAGAAAAATCTACAAAGGAGCCCAGACCATCGGAACAGGACCGTGGTATTGCTCAATCCTTTCGCCAAAGGTTCACCACTGCATGGGCGGCTTGGAAACCAATAGCAAAGGCCAGGTCATTGATGTGTCCAGCGACAAACCCATCCCGGGCCTTTATGCCGCCGGAGAATCAACCGGGGGTGTACACGGCGCCGTGCGACTCGGCTCTTGTGCCGTTCTTGACTGCTTAGCCAACGGACGAATTGCAGGAAGAAAAGCTGCTCAAGAACAAAACTGGAGCTAGCCGTACTTTTCCAATCAGCGGCGCCTGCTGCCGCTGATTGAAACTTCAAAATTCCTCAGCCAAAGAAAAAATGAGCAATCAGAATCTTTTAAAAGTACTGTTCTTACTTTCTTGTCTTTGTTTGTCGCTACCCTCCTTCAGCGCGGGTAAGCTGGGAGTAGATATGCACCAAGCAAAAGGCGTTCAGTGCCAAACCTGCCATGGTACTGACATGAAAAATCCTCAATACCCCACAGAAGAAACATGTACACAATGTCATCAGAAGGCAGTACTAGCGGAAAAGACGCGGAATCTTCCAGGTGCAAATCCTCATGCTGCTCCTCATAACGGTGACTGCATCTTGTGCCACTTGCAGCATGAGAAGTCAGAAAACTATTGTGCTCAGTGCCACAATTTCAAATTCGTAGTTCCTTAATTCCGAAGATGCTTTCAGGTGCGCTCGGCGCACCTGTTTAGGCTCTAGTGAGAATTAAAGACTTCCGCCTTTCACTTGTTTGCTTTCGGCAAGTTTAGCCGGATCTCCAAGTTTCTCTTTAAAGAAATTCACAACAGTATTGATGATGTTCGGCTGATACCAGGGGAGATCTCCGTGTTTTGCGCCTTCTACCAAGATATATTTCACATCTTGATTCTTCGCCTTCAAAGCTTGGTACATGCTGGCGCTTTGTTCAGGACTGACCAATGGATCAGCGCTTCCGTGCAGAAGAAGGAAAGGAGGTTCATTACCGCTGACGTGTCCGAGAGGGCTGGCATCAAGCATTTTCTTCGGATCTTTCGTAATGCTTTCGCCGGGGAAAGTATTGAACGCCGGGCCGTTCACTAACAAAGCTTCAGTCACAGCGGGCGAATCATGCACAACTCGAATTTCTTCTGGGAATCCTTCGCCGATATTGCGAAGGTCTGACAAACCGTAAAGAGACACGACAGCCTGAACGTCCGAAGACTGGTTCAGGAAATCACCTTTATCAAACTGTTTTTCACCATTAGTAGCCCCCGACATTTGAGCAAGGTACCCGCCGGCAGAGTCACCGAGAACGCCGATCTTTGCAGGATCAATACCATATTCTTTTGCGTGTTCACGAAGAAATCGCACAGCAGCTTTTGCGTCATTAACTAATGCCGGATATTTTGTCGGAACTGTTCGGTATTCAGCGGCTGCAACCACAAATCCAGCCTTAGCTAAAGCTGTTCGCATTTCGGTGAATTTTTCATGGTCTGCGGAAGTGAATCCCCCGCCGGGGAAATAAATAATTGCGGGTTTTGCTTTGCCGTCTCGAGGAATCATCACCGTCATACGAAGAGCTCTGTTGCTTCTCAGCCCCTTGATTTGCGAATAAATAATGCCGGACATAGAGTCTATTTGGCCGTTCTCGATTTTCGGCCGCATTATTTCTGCGCCCTCCGTATAGCCGGGCAATTTTGCGTTTGCGCTATTAGTCATTACTAAAAAGGCTCCAGTCAAGACAAATATCTTTCCTAACTTCATTTGTATTCCTCAAAAGGCACTTCTCCTCAAGTCTCTTTGGATTTTACTTTTGCGCGCCGGGAAACAGCTACCAAAGTATTTGAGGACATTTTCTCAGTACAAACCATTAACGTAGTACTGTGGGAAAAATTTTCCGCTTAATCTGAGTGAAAGACCTTTGAAGAGCCATCGGCGACTAACATCAATCTAATATTCCTCTTCGGAGAGATTTATGCGAACAAAATTAATCGTCGGCTCCCTCTTCGCCTTTACAGCCTTATCTTCCTCCGCGGCGCTCCTTGATTCCGTCAATATTCCTCAAACGCCTCAGCAGGAAGCAAAAATCGAACTTGGCAAAATGCTTTGGTTTGATCCAAGGCTTTCGTTATCAGGCAAAATCTCCTGCAACAGCTGTCACGATCTTTCCACAAACGGTGCAGATACGAAGCCTCTTTCTATTGGTTACGCCGGAAGAAAAGGGACAGTGAACTCTCCGACTGTCTTTAACGCAGGCAAACAGATTGCGCAGTTTTGGGACGGAAGAGCTAAGAATCTAGCTGAACAAGCAACGGGCCCGATTACCAATCCTCTCGAAATGGCAATGACGCCTGAGTTAGCTGAAGGAGTTATTCGGTCCATTCCAGGATATAGGCCTTATTTTGAAAAAGCCTTCGGAAGCAAGAACCCGACTTTTAGCGAAATTGCGGAGGCCTTAGCAGCCTTTGAAAGCACGTTAACGACTCCGAATTCTCCATTTGAACGCTATGTCAAAGGGAATAAAACAGCGCTCACTCAGCAGCAAATTGACGGCTTAAGACTGTTTAGAAGATCTGGCTGCATCATGTGCCACAACGGGAATCTTCTAGGCGGAACGTCTTTCCAAAAAGTCGGTTCCGTTCGACCTTACATTACCAACAATCCTTCTAAAGGAAAAATGGACATCACCGGCAAACCATGGGATGAAATGATGTTCAAAGTGCCTATACTCTTGAACATTGAAAAAACAGCTCCGTATTTTCACGATGGAGCGATCAGAACATTGCCGGAGGCCGTCGGGACAATGGCTGACATTCAGCTCGACGCCAATCTAAGTGCGAAGCAGGTGGATGATATTGTCGCCTTCCTTCATTCTTTGAACGGCGAAGTCCCCAAGATTGAAAAACCGGCCCTTCCGCCAAGTGGGCCTGAAACCCGGAAATACATCGAAGAAGTGTATTGATTTCCAACCTCTGAATTACGTGTGAAACGGCTCGAACCTCTAGGCTCCGGCCGTTTTCTTTTTGAATTTCAGCAACCGAAAGGCAAAAAAAAAGCACCTGAGAAATAGTTTCAAGTGCTCTTAATCAATCAGAAAGATACAGCCGAATTGCTCGGCGGAATGTATCCTTCTCAACCTCAAATCCCAAGGAGAAGTGACAAAATCATTTGCCACGTAGAGATATTAGCACAAACATCTAGATAAAAACCCTATATAAGAATAATTTTTCAGCTATTTGCCTAAAATAGTTCACTCCTCTAGGTGTTATTACTCTAGTCAAAGCTTTTACGTACTAATACAATCTTCTTAACAAACCAAAATAATCCCAAGGACCTCTGCTTCGATTTCGTTGCAGAGGTTTTATTTTGTGCCTGAATTCCGCAGTTTCTAGGTGATATTTTCATAATTTTTCTCATTTATTCTGTAGCCCATTGATTCTTAGCTCTTTTTGGGTAGCTGAGGGATTGTTTTGTTATTTCTCATAGGGGATAATTATCCCCTATGAGAAATACTCTATCTCCTATGAAGTCAGATGTGCAAAGCCAGGAAGACACCTTCCTTGCTACAGGATCGATTTCGCCGGTTTTTATTAAGAATAACCACGGGATTTCCTATGCCATCTTCTATAAAAACCAATGGAAAGACAATAAATGCGAGAAGCTTTTCCAGAAGACGGTAGGCAGAGTTTTAGATGACAACTCAATCGAGCTGGGGAAACGGTTTCTTAGTCAGTACCCGTCGCTAAAAGGATGCCGTGCAAAGCTAGCGGGAAGACAAGTCCGGCTTTCCGGCGGAAATGTCTCTGCCTTACCTCCGCTGGCTAACATGGCTGAGCAAAGGCAAGCCTTTTTCCGTGAACTTGATCAAGACACTCGTTTATCTGCCGGTGCATCATACGTATTGTGGGAAATCGCCAAACAAAATCATGTCGCTGCTGACTTAGAGGCAGTGTTTGGGAAAGACACAGCCTCCCTTCTTCTTTCGCTGTCGATATTTTTTGCCACCGATCCCGGTGCTGTGGCTTCCGAATTTGAGATTTACAGCCACCATACCTGGCTGCCCGGTCCTCCTGCAACTTCTCAGCAAATTTCCGACCTTTTTCAGCAGCTCTCAAATCCGGAGATTATGGCCTTTCTAAAAAGGCGGTTATTCCGCTCACAGCAAGATTCGGAAGGAGGCGTCTATTGGAGCTTTGATACTACCTCCATCTCTTCGTATTCCGAAACCATCCGAAAAGTCTCTTACGGATATAGCAAAGAAAATCCCGAGCTTCCACAAATCAACCTGGGCTTGATTGTCTCCGAGAGCTCGGGAGAGCCGTTGTATTACAAAGTTCTCGAAGGCTCCTTAAGCGATCCTTTGGCGTTAAGACAAATGTTGGTCGACACCGCAAACTTAAAAAGCTCAGATGTTAGTTTGGTGATGGATCGGATCTTTAGTTCTCCGACCTTGTTAGACAGGCTTTATGAGCAAAACTTGGGATTTATCTGCGGCTCCAAGACTAATCTTTCTTACTGCAAATCCGTATTGACCAACTTTGAACCCCTGCTAAGAGTCGGCGGTTTAGACACCTTCTTGGACGAATACTCCGTGCAAGCCAAGACTGCGTCAACGACCTGGACTTATAGAGATCCGACAACCGGCCATCAGGAACGTCGCTCCCTCTTCATTCATGTTTATTTAGATCCGTTCCGCGCGGCTTGCGAAAGAGAATCGCTTCTGAGACGACTTAAGGCGGTTGAGAAAAAACTTTTAGAGAAATCTGCTCTGAACGATGCGGACAGGGATCTTCGCAACCGTTTCTTTAATAAGGGATCCTTGGGATGGAGTTACAGCCCCGAACGGTGGAGAGAAAACGAGAAAAAGTTCGGTTTATTTATCTTGGTTTCTAATACCGTTAAGAAGCCGGCAGAGGCTCTCAGAATCTATCGGCAAAGAGACATCATTGAAAAGAACTTCAATAACCTCAAAGAACGCTGCTCAGGTCGACGTATGCACTGTCAGGAAAGCGCCCTTGAAGGGAAGGTTTTTGTGCTGTTCCTCAGCTTGATTCTGCTGATGAACTTAAAGATGAGGTTCCATTTGGCAAGAGAAGCTGCCGGAAGGCTGAAAACTCCTCCGAAGTACCTACCGGACGACATCCCTGATTTTTTAAGGATGATGGAAACTATCGATGTAACCAGCAGGAGTTCTGAAGAGAACAATTCTTTTTACTGGGACCTCATCCCTAAGAAGCTGCGGGATACTTTAGAAAGCCTAAAAATACCTGAGCCCCCAAGATTTATTATCACCTAGGAGGCTCGGAATTCAGGCTTGAACCAAAAACTTGGGACGGAGAAAAAGCCGTGAATAATGAAAGAAGTACGGCGTTTGCGGTTTGCGCTTTTATTATCTTTCTTGGGTGCTTCATGAGATCCTTTTTCGTTATTTCTTACATTCTTTAGTTCTCACCACAGACAAAAGGTGAGCCGAAAGAAGCATTCAAGAGCGGCGAATTATAGGGGTGTCTTTAAGACGAAAAAGCGCGGAAAAATGAAGCAAGCTAAACTTATATCAGTTTTGTACGTACAATTTTTTAACTATCTTCTTGAATAAAAGTCAACAAAAATGACAAATAAGACAGATTGTGAAAAATGTTTTTCTTTGTAAGCCTTCTATAGATAAGTCAATTTTTGAATTTCTAACCTAGAGAAATCTATTTTTTAATGTTATCTATTTGATTTTAAATGTTTTTAATGGAACTGAAAAATTGCAAAACTAGAGAACCAAAAGTTTAAAAATCATACTAAATCCTTTTATTTCAGTGGAATAGAAGGATTTTTTATGTTATACTAGATTATCTAATTAGATAATCTATTTTAATCATGAAAACGCCCAAACTTCCGCCGCTCATCATTAAAAAGAGTCCTTCGGCTTTCTATGTTTACACCTACAAGAACAAATGGGACCCGGAGAAAAAGAGAAGTTACCGCGCCAGCTTCAAGAAAGTCGGCACTGTCACCTCAGGCGAGAAAGAGGGAAGAATCCGATGGGATGACCATTTTTTAGCTGAGCGCCCGGAATTAAGGGACTTTATCTGTGAACGCAAAGGTAAAGATTATGTCTTTACTCCCATGAACGAAGGCGGCTTTACGCTTTCTCAGGCAATGGAAGTCAAACAACTGCACGCGGGAGCTACCTGGGCACTGGATCAGCTCGTTGTTCAATCTCCCATTGGAGAAGCTCTCAAAACAGCCTTTCCTCAGCGCCGGGACTATCTAAAAGTTTTATCGATTGCGTACTTCATAATCCTTAACCAAGACAACAATATTTCTAAATATCCGACCTTTGCCGAGGCAACTCGCCTGCCGTGGGGAGCGCCTTTGCATCCCTCCTCAATAGGCAGGATTTTTAGGAAAATCAAAAAACAACAGATAGAAAATTACTTCTCAGCTGTACAGGAAGGCTTAATAGAACAGAAGAAAAAAGTTGGGGACGATGACAAACTGACATTGGCTTTAGACTCGACTTCCATTTCCAGCTACGCTAATAAACTGCCAAACGTAGAAAGAGGCAGGAATAAGGACGAGGACAACCTTCCTCAAATTAATCTGCTGATGTTGGTTGAGTCCAAAAGCGGGCTGCCCATCTTCTATCGAACCTACGATGGAAACGTTCCGGATGTACAAACTGTCAGACGAGTTATCGCTGATAACTCCCGACTAGGCATCCAAAATGTCGTCCTTGTGTCTGACCGCGGCTACAGCGGCACAAAAAATATCAATGACTGCCTGAGAAATAAAGTCGGGTTCCTGTTCAATATGAAATGCGGGATCTCCGGCAGTCTTACTCAAGAACTCATTGATGAAGAAAGGCTCAATCTGCAGGACTTAAACCGGAGGGATTGGTATACCCAGGTCTTCCAGGTGACAAAGAAAATCAATTGGATTTACGAGCCTAGTCCTGTAAAAAATCAGAAATCCACAAAAAAGACGCAGGAGAGCGAGGAGCTTTACTGGCACATCTACTTCGATCGACAAATTGCTGAGAACGCCAGACAAGGACTGTTCGAGAGAATCGATCGCGTCCGGGAAAAGTTAGCCAACGGAAAGGCGCTCGATGAAAACGAACAAACTTTATTAGAAGAAGTGTTTGAAAAACATGAGCAAGACGATGCCGTCAGCTACAGCATCGACAATAAAAAAGTGGATCAAAAGCTCCGCTACAAAGGCTACCGGGTGCTCGTGAGCGACGAAATATCCGATGCCGGAAAAGCTTGGTGCGCTTACCAGGAACGCTGGATCGTTGAAGATACATTTAAAACGCTCAAATCCCGATTGGGCTGCTCTCGAAATCGAGTCTCGGATAACGAGTCATTAACAGGTAAAACGTTTGTGCAGTTCTTAGCGACCTCTATTGCAATGATCGTCAGAACGAGACTGAGAAAATACAGTGAGGAGTGCAAAAAGAACACCGCCTTGCCGATGGTTTATGACGGAGACTGCAGAGTTCTGGACTCCTTGAACAATGTGATGCAGACCAAATTCTGCGGAGGCTATTACTTCGGAGAAATCGCAGGGAAAAGAAGGAAGTTATTTGAAGCTCTCGGGGTTCCTGTTCCTGACGCTGAGCCGGAAAAGGAACAGGATTACGATGACGAAGAAGAAACAGAATTCTAGGGAGGCCGCCTTAAGTTCAGAGGCCGGCCTCTGCTAGATACCCTAACTTCTGCAATATTTCAGACTAAACGAAGGTTCTTAAACCTCGCCGGTTTCCAACATGCTGGAACACTAGCGGGGAGCAAGAGAGGGGCGGAGAAACAAAACAGCTTTAGCTTTTTGAATAGCAGATAAAACAAAACCTCTTGAACGGTTAGGTCCAAGAGGTTTGTCTTTTATGGAGAGCCCGGAGACTACCTACTTTCGCAAGAAATACAACTCACTATCATCGGCGTGGAGGCGTTTCACTGTCCTGTTCGGGATGGGAAGGAGTGGTTCCACCCTGCTATGGTCTCCGGGCTTAAAACCGGGCAATTCGGAATAATCTTTTCTACTTTCGTGACTCTCTTTACTTTCGAGTCTCTTTGATATCTCTCTTCGCTTCTAACCTACATCGCACACCGGTCACAAGCAACACGGTTATAGGATCAAGCCTCACGAGCAATTAGTATCAGTTAGCTCAACGCCTTACAGCGCTTACACACCTGACCTATCGACGTCCTGGTCTCGGACGACTCTTGAGGGAGGTTCAACCTCCGGGAAGACTCATCTTCAGGCAAGTTTCCCGCTTAGATGCTTTCAGCGGTTATCTCTTCCGCACTTAGCTACCCGGCAATGCCACTGGCGTGACAACCGGTACACCAGAGGTGCGTCCACTCCGGTCCTCTCGTACTAGGAGCAGCCCCCGTCAATCTTCCAACGCCCACGGCAGATAGGGACCAAACTGTCTCACGACGTTTTAAACCCAGCTCACGTACCTCTTTAAATGGCGAACAGCCATACCCTTGGGACCGACTACAGCCCCAGGATGAGATGAGCCGACATCGAGGTGCCAAACACCGCCGTCGATATGAACTCTTGGGCGGTATCAGCCTGTTATCCCCAGAGTACCTTTTATCCGTTGAGCGATGGCCCTTCCATTCAGAGCCACCGGATCACTATGACCTGCTTTCGCATCTGCTCGAGTTGTTGCTCTCGCAGTCAAGCACGCTTTTGCCATTGCACTATCAGCACGATTTCCGACCGTACCTAGCGTACCTTCGTACTCCTCCGTTACCCTTTAGGAGGAGACCGCCCCAGTCAAACTGCCTACCATGCACGGTCCCAAGACAGGATCACTGTCCGTGGTTAGAACCGCAAACAAATCAGGGTGGTATTTCAAGGTCGGCTCCAAGACCACTGGCGTGGCCTCTTCTCTGCCTCCCACCTATCCTACACAAATCGGTTCACAGTTCAATGCAAAGCTGCAGTAAAGGTTCATGGGGTCTTTCCGTCTAGCCGCGGGTAGATTGCATCATCACAAACATTTCAACTTCACTGAGTCTCGGGAGGAGACAGTGTGGCCATCGTTATGCCATTCGTGCAGGTCGGAACTTACCCGACAAGGAATTTCGCTACCTTAGGACCGTTATAGTTACGGCCGCCGTTTACTGGGACTTCGATCAAGGGCTCTCACCCCATCAATTAATCTTCCAGCACCGGGCAGGCATCACACCCTATACGTCGTCTTTCGACTTTGCAGAGTGCTGTGTTTTTAATAAACAGTCGCAGCCACCTATTCTCTGAGACCGATTCACGCTCGAGGAGTCTCTCCTCTCACGCTACTACGGCACACCTTCTTCCGAAGTTACGGTGTCAATTTGCCGAGTTCCTTCTCCCGAGTTCTCTCAAGCGCCTGAGCATATTCAGCTCGCCCACCAGTGTCGGTTTGCGGTACGGTCCGCGTCAGACTGGGGCTTAGAGGCTTTTCTTGGAAGCACTTCCGATCACTTCGCCGCCGTGGCGGCACGTGTCTTTGCCTTGGAGAATCGTCTGCGGATTTGCCTGCAGACCTCCTACGCTCGTCAACCGGGACTTCCAACACCCGGATGATCTTTCATGCTCCGTCCCCCCATCGCATCTGACGCAGGTTCAGGAATATTAACCTGATTCCCATCGGCTACGCCTTTCGGCCTGACCTTAGGAGCCGACTCACCCTGCTCCGATGAACGTAGAGCAGGAATCCTTGGGCTTACGGCGAGCAGGCTTTTCACCTGCTTTAACGTTACTCATGTCAGCATTCGCACTTCTGATATCTCCAGCAGTCCTCTCGAACCGCCTTCGCAGACTTACAGAACGCTCCCCTACCACGCACTGGATTACCAGTGCATCCGCGGCTTCGGTTAACAGCTTAGCCCCGTTACATCTTCCGCGCAGAAGGACTCGACCAGTGAGCTATTACGCTTTCTTTGAAGGATGGCTGCTTCTAAGCCAACTTCCTGGTTGTCACGGCCTTTCCACTTCGTTTTCCACTTAGCTGTTATTTGGGACCTTAGCCGGCGGTCTGGGTTGTTTCCCTTTTGAGTCCGGACGTTAGCACCCGGTGCTCTGTCTCCCGTGCTCACGCTTCCAGGTATTCGGAGTTTGCCTTGGTTTGGTAAGACTCCATGTCCCCCTAGCCAAAACAGTGCTCTACCCCCTGGAGCGACACACGAGGCACTACCTCAATAGTTTTCGGGGAGAACCAGCTATCTCCAGATTTGTTTGGCCTTTCACCCCTATCCACAGCTCATCCGCTAATTTTGCAACACTAGTCGGTTCGGTCCTCCAGTGTGTGTTACCACACCTTCAACCTGGCCATGGATAGCTCATCTGGTTTCGGGTCTACACCCTGCGACTGGACGCTCATTTCGAACTCGCTTTCGCTGCGCCTCCCCTATTCGGTTAAGCTCGCCACAGAATGTAAGTCGCTGACCCATTATGCAAAAGGTACGCAGTCACCTCCGTAAAGGCTCCTACTGTTTGTATGCATGCGGTTTCAGGTTCTATTTCACTCCCCTCCCGGGGTTCTTTTCGCCTTTCCCTCACGGTACTGGTTCACTATCGGTCGATCACGAGTATTTAGCCTTGGAGGATGGTCCCCCCGTCTTCGAACAGGATTCCACGTGTCCCGCTCTACTTCTCGCTTCCTTAGTACCGTACCAACTCTTTCGCCTACGGGGCTATCACCCACTATAGCAGGCCTTTCCAGGACCTTTCGGCTAAAGTTCGTACTATCAAAAGCTAGGCTCCTCCGGGTTCGCTCGCCGCTACTGCCGGAATCTCGGTTGATTTCTTTTCCTGAGGATACTTAGATGTTTCAGTTCTCCTCGTTCGCCTCCGTAACCTATGTATTCAGCTACGGATACACCTTGCGGTGTGGGTTCCCCCATTCAGATATCTGCGGATCAAAGCTCGTTTGCCAGCTCCCCGCAGCTTTTCGCAGGCTGCCGCGTCTTTCTTCGCCTGTGATCGCCAAGGCATCCGCCGCATGCACTTAGTCACTTGATCCTATAACCCTGCCGCCTATTGCCCGGCCGGGTCACAAGCAACTCTCGTTCTCATGCCATATGCTTGTATGTCTTTGCTTGAGAAATCTCAAAGTTTCTCTCTTTGTAAAGATTTCTTATCACTACCCGTTCTCGCTGACTCTCATCAAATCAGCTTAAACGTTAGATTGATTATTCCGAATTGTTAAAGAACTATTGCGTCCTTAAATTTCTATCGACTTCCGATAAGAGCGGACACTCAGAACTTCTGAGCTCACACTGCTTTACTTGAAAGGAGGTGATCCAGCCGCACCTTCCGGTACGGCTACCTTGTTACGACTTAACATTAGTCACGGTGCTCACCGTGGTCGCCGCCCTCCTTGCGGTTAGGCTAACGACTTCTGGTAAACACCACTCCCATTGTTTGACGGGCGGTGTGTACAAGACCCGGGAACGTATTCACCGCGGCATGCTGATCCGCGATTACTAGCGATTCCGACTTCATGCAGGCGAGTTGCAGCCTGCAATCCGAACTGGGACGGCTTTTGGGGGTTTGCTCTGCCTCGCGGCTTTGCTTCCCTCTGTTGACCGCCATTGTATTACGTGTGTAGCCCAGGACATAAGGGGCATGATGATTTGACGTCGTCCCCACCTTCCTCCGTTTTGTCAACGGCAGTCTCGCTAGAGTGCTCTTGCGTAGCAACTAACAATAGGGGTTGCGCTCGTTGCGGGACTTAACCCAACATCTCACGACACGAGCTGACGACA
>OKTJ01001046.1_pt1 | contig 13233 bp, 10 predicted proteins | sample 1606201 | NCBI WGS metagenome assembly OKTJ01 (sample SAMEA3879536, study PRJEB24766) | human gut metagenome | biome: human-associated habitat; feature: feces | place: USA | collected 1985/1987 | reverse complement strand
ACTTGGTCTTTTCAATGTATTGAATGAGATGATTTAGATAGTTTTTTGACATGTTGGATAAAACTCCATCACTAATGTAGCCTATTTCCATAACTTCATCACTATCAAGTGGAATGGATACAATGTTGTTTCCATTTAAATCCGTGCTTAAGATACCTGAAGAAATCGTATATCCGTTTAGTCCAATCAATAAGTTGAATAATGTGGCGCGATCTGAAACAACAATACTCTTTTTAGATGGCTGAGTACTGTGTAATTCTTCAGAAAAGTAGAAGGAATTATTGATTCCTTGTTCATAAGTTAGACGGGGATAGTTCTCTAAATCTTCCATTTTCACTGTTTTTTTATGGGATAAAGGATTTGTCTTAGAAACAAACACATGGGGTTTGGCTTCAAATAATTTAGTGAATGTAAGATGTTCTTTCTTTAAGATACTTTGAATGACTTCACGATTGAAATGTGAAAGATAAAGAATGCCTAGTTGACTTCGATGGTTCTTTACATCTTCGATAATATCGTATGTTCTTTGTTCTCTTAAAGAAAATTCATATTCACTTTGATTGTATTCTTTGACTAAGGCGACAAACGCATTTACCACAAAGGCATAGTGTTGACTTGAAATCGCAAATACAGTTCTTGCAGGGAATGTGTTTTTATATTGTTCTTCAAGTAAGTTTGCTTGTTCTATGACTTGTCTAGCATAGCCTAGAAATTTTTCTCCTTGTTCAGAAAGAAGAATACCTTTATTTGTTCGAACAAATAAGCAGATGGACATTTCTTCTTCTAAATCATGAATGGATTTCGAAAGAGATGGTTGTGAAATAAATAAGGCTTTGGCTGCGGAATTAAAAGATCCAGATTCAACGACCTGGATCACGTAGCGCAATTGTTGCAACGTCATTAGTCAACAATTGTGATTGTATCAATCACTTGAGGATTTCTTGGACGATCATTGAAAGTAGTAGGTGTCTTTGCAATTTTATCTACATTTTCCATACCTTCAATAACTTTACCAAACGCAGCATATTCACCATCTAAATGAGGTGCATCCTGGTGCATAATGAAGAATTGACTTCCCGCACTATTTGGATCCATAGCACGAGCCATAGATAAAACACCACGAGTGTGTTTTAAATCGTTTTTAAATCCATTTGAAGCGAATTCTCCATGAATTGTATAACCTGGACCACCAGTACCATTTCCGATAGGGCATCCACCTTGAATCATAAATCCTTTGATAACACGGTGGAAAGTAAGTCCATCATAGAATTTCTTTTCGATTAGATTTAAAAAGTTTTCAACCGTTTCTGGAGCAATCTCAGGATATAGTTCAGCTTTGATTTGATCTCCATTTTTCATTGTGATTAAAATATTTTTTGTTTCCATGTTTTAGTTTTCCTCTCTTATATATTGAATTGCGATACAACCAAGACCAGTATGTACGGCAATTACAGAACTAATATAGTCTATATGAATATTTTGTTCAGGTACACCTTTTTCGATAAAACATTTTTTAAAATGGTTGGCACCCTCTAAAAAATCTGAGTGAATAATATAGATATGCGTATGTTGAATATCAATATCATCCATGACTTTATCGATCGCATAGGCATCGGCTCTTTTTTCTGTACGAACTTTATTTAAAACATCAATTCTACCTTCTGTACTTTTATTTATATGTAAAATAGGATAGATCTTTAATAAACCCGCAAGTGCAGCAGCCATAGGTGTTAATCTTCCACCGCGTTTTAAATGTTGAAGATTTTTGACAAGAATCAATGAGTTGGATTTATCAATAGCAGGTTGAATAATCTTTAAAATCTCTTCTGAAGATTTATGTTCATCCACCAACTTCTTGATCCAAATCGAAACATGTTTTTCAAGTGCGCATGTTGCATACATATCAATGACATGTACTTTCATTTCGAGTTCACGTGCAATACTTTGCATGGTCGAAGCATTTGTAGATAATCCATTTGTCAAAGGAACGGCAAATATTGTGTCATAGTCTTTTTTTAGTTCTTCAAATAAATCATAAATTTTTTGATAGGTTGCCATGCTTGTTTTGGGCATTTTCCCCTTGGCTAATTCTTTATAAATATCTTGTGTTGAAATTTCTAATGTATCTTGGTATGTTGTTTCGTCAATTGTGATTTGTAAGGGAAGCAGGTAAATACCCAATTCTTTTGCCTGTTCAAAAGATAGATTGGAACCTGTATCCGTTACGACGGCAATTTTTTCCATACTAGAATCCTCGAATAGTTTGAGCATCGATGTTTGTGATGATTTCAACCGCAAGTTTTACAGCATTATCATAATCTTCTTCAGAACAGATTCCAAAGGAAGCATGCGCAAAACGAACGGGAATACCGATAATGATGGTTGGAATGTTATAGCGGTGAGTAATTCCTGCATTGGTTCCTCCACCTTTTCTTACACTTTCCTGTACAGGAATATTTTTTTCATGAGCCAAATCAATCGCATAACGCATAAAACGAGGGCTTGTGATATAAGAACGGTCAAACCAACGTAACATTGGACCTTTTTTCAAGGCAGACTGAATCATGTAGTCTTGTTCAAATGTATCATCACTTGGGCATCCTTCAAAACAAATCGCAATGTTAGGATTTAAGTTTTTGATTGCTGTGTCCATGCCTCTTTCGCCGACTTCTTCTTGTGTTGTTAATGTGGCTTCAATGTTGTGGCTTACATCTTTTAATTGGTGTAGTACATCCATTACGGCTGCACAGCCTATACGACAATCAAAGGCTTTTCCTAAGAAAATCTTATGTGCTTCATCATATTTACATGTAACTGCAGGACACATGAAGTTACCTACAGATATATGAAATTCTTCTTTTACTTCTTGAACACTTGTTGCGCCTACATCGATTACTAAATCATCAAAATCTACTTTTCCATTACGCTTTTCTTCAGATAAGAAATGAACCGGTTGACTTGCAACAATACCCGAAATTTTTTCACCTTTGTCATTAAGAATCCAGACTTCACCAGATACAATGTTTTTTGGATCCCATCCACCTAATGGTAAAAAGCGAATTGTACCATTTGGCTTGATGGCTTGCACAATAAAACCAACTTCATCGGCATGTGCATCCAAAAGAATCGTTGTTTCATGTTCTTTGTCTTGTTTAAAGTGCATATACGTATTACGCATTGTATCGTCATGAACTTCACAAATATCCTTGACATCTTCCATGGCTAGTGAAGATACTTCATCTTCCATGCCACTTGGTCCAAAGGCAGTTGAGAAGTCAATAATTCGTTTAATTTTTGAATTCATATACATTTCCTCCATAAATTTGTTAATATTATAGCACAGATACATATTTGTGGATGTGTTTCTGGTCATTTGAATGAATTTGTATTTGGACAAAGGACTAGAATAATTGTATCTTACCAAAAAAGGAGATTTTTGCATGAAAAAAATAATGTCAAAACTACATTTTAGAAGTATATATAAAACAATCGTATTAACTTTGATCTTATGCTTTGTCTATAACATTGCCTATTTAATGATGAGTGCCTCAGGTATGAATGTATATCTTAGACAAAGTCTAGAAGTCGTATTAAGTTTATTGTCGAGTTTAGGTTTCTATTTTATTTGCACAAAGATATGGAAGAAACAAAATTTTTGCGCATCTGCAATTTTGAAAGTGTTAGTGCTACAAGGTATTTATATTTTAATTGTGAGTGGAATTCTTACAAATCTAGTGAATGTTTGCACAAATAATACAAGCTTAATGTTAGTGTTACAACTTATTAGTGCATTCTGCTTAGTTATGATGGTGCCATTCCAGTTGATTTTCTATTATGGATTGATTCACGATAAAAACTTAAAGGAATTTATTCCTTTTGCACTAAAAAAACACCAGAAATCCATGTTGAACTGGTATTGTACATTACTAATCTGTATTGTTGTGTTTGATACAATGTCTGGAGGCTTATTTAGTGCAGCACAAGGCTTTAATGCCCAAAGTATTTTAGTTGGATCTATGTATATGGGTAATCCTATGATATCTTGGATGATGTATTTATTCTTGGGAGTTAGCTTTAAGTCGAGTCTTGCAGCTATGTTTACTTATTTGTTTGTGAATTTTTTATTGGGCTTTTTCTATTGCATTCTTGAATTGAATTATGTTTCTTATGTAGGAAGTCTTTTAGATGCAGATTAATGAATTGAAAATTACCAGTCGAAGACTTGGTCTTTTAGTAAAGATGAATATCTTAACGGTTGAGGATCTATTGAAATATTATCCTTTGCGGTATGATACGGTTCAAACATTGCCCTATTCACAATGGAATGAAAAGGAAAATGTTGTATTCCAAGGCTTGATTTGTTCAAACGCAAGAATGATTCGCTTATCTAAGAATCGTTCGATGACTAAGTTTAAAGTCATGTCATGGAATGAAGAATTAAACATTACTTTATTCAATCGTCCATGGCCATCTCAGTTTGGCTTTGGCAAGACGATTACAATTTATGGACAATATCAAGGGAATAATAATGTGGTAGCTTCTACTTATAATTTTAAACCTTTAGATCAACAATTAGGCTTACATCCAATATATCCATTGATTGAAGGTTTGAAGCAATCCGATATACAGGCCATTATGAAAGAGGCCCTTAAACATGTGGATGTTTTGCCTCAAAGAGTACCACAAAGGTATATTGAAAAGTATAAGTTGTTAGATATATCTACGGCTTATAAATGGATTCATTTTCCAGAGAATGAAAAGCAGCTGCATGCCGCAATTCGTACATTGAAGTATGAAGAGTTTCTATGTTTTCAATGCGTAATGCAGTCGATGCATGAAAAGAAAGAAATAAAAAAAGCTAAGAAATTTTCTATGGCAACAGTAAAGAAATGGATTTCAGATCTTCCTTTTGAGCTAACGAAGGATCAGCTTTCAAGTATTGAGGATATTCTATATGATTTAAAGAGCACAAATGTCATGTTTCGCCTTGTTCAAGGAGACGTTGGATGTGGAAAAACAATTGTTGCTCAAATTAGCATGTATGCCAATCAGCTAGCTGGGTATCAATCGGCTTTGTTGGCACCAACCGAAATCTTAGCTCGCCAACATGTAGATAATATGCATAAATTAGGCTTAGATGCGACTTTATATGTTTCGAGTTTACCGGCTAAAGAAAAGAAAGAAGTTTTAACGAAACTTGAGAATGGAGAAATATTAAATGTGGTAGGGACACATGCTTTATTTCAAGAAAATGTTATTTTTAATAAATTAGGCCTTGTGATTGTGGATGAACAACAGCGTTTTGGTGTGAAACAAAGGAGGTCTTTATTAGAAAAAGGCAAGTGTGTTGATTTTCTAATGATGTCAGCTACACCGATTCCTAGAACGTATGCGCATTTCTTATATGGAGATATGGATATTAGTTCGATTCATACAATGCCTAAAGGAAGAAAGAGTGTTGTCACAAAGTATTTTAAAACCTCAAGTATGTCGCCAGTTTTAAAAGATGTATTGAAATTTATTCAAGAAGGAAGACAATGTTATGTCGTGTGTCCTGCCATTGAAGAGAATGATGAATTTAAAATGCGTAATGTATTTGAAATTTATGAAGGCATGACAAAGACATTAAAAGATATACGTATTGGCTTGCTTCATGGAAAAATGACAAGTCAGGAAAAGGAAGAAACGATGGAGAAGTTCTCTAAACATGAATTGGATATCCTTGTTTCTACAACAGTTATTGAAGTTGGAATTGATGTGGCCAATGCGAGCGTGATGGTCATTTATGATGCGCATCGTTTTGGCTTAAGTACTTTGCATCAGCTTAGAGGGCGTGTAGCACGTGATAAAAAACAGGGGTATTGCTTCTTGTTATCGGCATCGAGTGATCCTCAGGCTATTGAACGCTTAAAAAAGATGGAAGAATTAAAGGATGGCTTTGAAGTATCCAATTATGATTTGCATATGCGCGGTCCAGGTGATATTTTAGGGATAAGACAAAGTGGTATGCCTTGTCTTGTGTTTGGTGATTTTGAAAAAGACCAGGCCATGATGGAAACGTGTATTCATGATGCGAAAGAAATCATACAAGATCAAGTGGATGTGGATTTGTTGTTGTATATTTCAAGAGCTATTGAAAGTGCACAGTATTTTGATTAGGAGTTTTATAATGGATAAACAGAAGATAGAGAATAAAGCTATATATTTTATGTGCTTATTGAGTATGATATGCATTCTTGTTTTGATTGCTTACTTCTTCTTTTTGCGTAATGTTGAAATTGATATTATGGCAAATGCGCAATATACGTATGTTGGAGAAAACGGGAATGCGAGTGTGACGGTAAGTGCTAAACAGGGAGATCTAAATCAAAGAACACAGGATTTTTTGAACTCTGTTCAATATGAAGTCAGTCCGAATACAGATTTATCAAATGGAGATACGATTCATGTAACGGCAACGTATGATGAGGCTTTAGCCAATCAATATCATTATCAGCCAAAAAGTGTTGAAACCGATGTGGTGGTTAAGGGGCTTGCCAATCGTTATAGTGCATTAGAGGACATTCCAAAAGCATTGATTCAGGATGGGAAAGATGCAGCTATAGATTATGTAAAGGATAATCAAGAATCTATATATACTATAGACGGTAAAGAAGATAAGGTACCTGGACTTGATAAAATGAAGATTGTCTATTCGGCTTATTTAAAATCGAATCAAAAAAATAATAGTGATCGATTTGTATATATTGTACAAATGAATTATGCCTCAGAAATTTTATATTACATGGTATGTATTCCAAATATTAATGATTCAGATTCGATAGATACGCATAATATCTATGGAGAAAAGGCGTATTTAACGCAAGATGAATGGAATGGTAAAGATTTTAGTGGATATGTAAATCGTGTATATTCATTAAAATATCAAATTGAACAAATAAATAAAGAAGTCAAATCAAATTGACTTCTTTATTTTAGTTTATTCATTAATTCTTCAAAATCTGGTTTTTCAATTTCATGAAATTCAATGGTAACACTATCGTTATCTTTATAACGTGGAATCAAATGAACGTGGAAATGGTTAACACTTTGTCCTGCAGCTTCATGCACATTACTTAAAATGTTAATGCCATCACAATGTAGAGTTTGTTCCAGTTTGTTGGCAAGCTTACTAGCAACTTCAAATACATGGTTGCGTGTTTCATCTGGACAATTTAAAAAAGAATCACAGTGTTCTTTTGGGATTACAAGCGTATGTCCATAAGAAGTAGGGTTGATGTCTAGAAAAGCGATAACACTTTCGTCTTCATAGATTTTATTGCTTGGAATTTCACCATTAGCAATCATACAAAAAATACACATAAGTATACGTCCTCCTTATTAAAAATAATACATCGTTTTAGATAAAATGAAAAGCCAGACTAAGGGGGTGTCTGACTTTTCAATAAGGGGATAGAAAATAGTATGAATACCATTTACTGATTTCATACCGGCAAGGTCTTCAAACTCCTTGCTTGTATAGAAGTATACCATAAGTTGTGTCAAATAAAATGTGAAAAGTGTGGGAAAATATGTGATTTAACACAAAAGTAGTATTTTCACCCCACTTTTTTGCTTTTTTTGACTCATTTTACAAAATTGATAGTGCTTGCGAGTGCCAAAAATGGGAAAATTTGGATTTTTCGTGAATTATAAATATTGAGAACTAGTTTTATGCTATAATGTAAACTAAGTGGAGGTTTTGAGATGATTGTAAAAACCATTCAGGAAATAACAAATATGATGCATGCAAATGTGCATGGTGATATTGATGATACAAGAAAAATACATGGCGTTGTGATTGATTCACGACAGGTGACAAAAGATGTTTTATATGTACCAATTATTGGTCAAAGGGCAGATGGACATGTATTTGCCAAACAAACAATTGAAGATGGTGCTTTGATTAGTTTGTGGCAAAAGGATCATCTTCCATATCCGGATTTTCCCGTTATTTTAGTTGATGACACGCTTAAAGCTATGCAAGATCTTGCGAAAGCGTATTTAGATGAGTTACGTCCATTAGTAATTGGTGTAACGGGTTCTAACGGAAAAACTAGTTGTAAAGATATGTTATATAGTATTTTCTCACAAGAGAAAAAAACACAAAAAACACAGGGAAATCGTAACAGTGAAATTGGTCTTCCATTAACTATTTTTGACTTTGATGAAGATATTGAAGTTGCAATTTTAGAAATGGGTATGGAAAACAAAGGCGAAATTACGCAGTTGACTTCAATTGCACAGCCAGATATTTCTGTGATTACTTCTGTAGGTTCCGCTCACATGGAAAATTTGGGCGGTAGACTTCAGATTGCTCAGGCAAAATGTGAAATTTTAGAGGGATTAAAAGAAAATGGCTTATTCCTTTATAATCATGAAAGTGAAGAAATAAAACAGGTTCTTTCGACTTTGAATACAGAAAATAAGAAAATCGTATCTTTTGGTCAAGGTGGAGATGTTTCTATCACAAGTGATATTAAATATGATAAAGAAGGAATTGTTTTTAACTGCAATATTCTAGATGCACCTGTTCATTTACGTGCATTTGGTGATTTTCAGGCTATGAACGCATTACCGTGTATTTTTATCGCAAAGGCTTGCCAATTAAAAGAGGAATCTATTTTAAAAGGATTGGCTGATTTAGAAATGACAAAGATGCGTACACAGCTAATTCCAGTTTCAAATGCGTATATTTTAGATGATACGTATAAATCAAATCCAGAAAGTGCAAAGGCAGCTATCGATACATTGATGGAATTGCCTGCGCAAAAACATATCGCCATTTTATCAGATATGTTAGATCTTGGAAGTGAAGAAAAACAATTGCATTTTGATGTGGGCGAATACGCTAAACAAAAAGGTGTAGACGAACTATATTGTACGGGACCTCTTTCTAGAGAAACAAGTGATGGTTTTAATGGAAAGTGGTATGAAACAAAAGATGAGATATATGAAGCTGTTAAACCTTTGTTAGAACAAGATTGTATTGTTTTGATCAAGGGTTCAAGAGCTATGAAAATGGATACGTTAGTAGATGCATTTAGGGGGAAAAACAATGAGTAAATTACGTTTAGGTGTCATATTTGGAGGACAAAGTAGTGAATACTCTGTTTCATTGCACTCTGTCGCTTCTTTTTTACGTCAGATTCATGCTGATAACTATGATATGACTTTAATTGGAATTAATAAAAATGGACATTTCTATTTATATAATGGAGATGTGGATTCGATTGAACATGATACATGGCAAAGTGAAGAAACTTGTGTATCTTGTGCATGGGTAAATGGTGGAATCATGCCTTTAGATGGTTCAAACAAAGTGATTGAATTGGATTGTGTATTCCCAGTACTACATGGAAAAAATGGAGAAGATGGATTGATTCAAGGATTGCTTGAATTGATGAATATTCATTATGTAGGCTGTGATGTAATGTCAAGTGCTATGTCAATGGACAAAGAAATTATGCATATTCTTTGTAAGGAAGCAAATATTCCGTGTGCAGATTATATTTGTTTATACGCAAATCGAGAAAATCCTACATTTGAACAGATTCAAGAAGAGATTCCATTACCATGGATTGTTAAGCCATGCAATGCAGGAAGTAGCTATGGGGTTCATTTTGTGAATGATAAAGAAGAATTTGAAAGTGCATGTAAAGATGCTTTCTTCTATGATGGTCGCGGTAAGATCTTAGTTGAAAAAGTAATTAAGGGCTTTGAGATTGGTTGTGCTGTTATGGGAAATGAAGAAATCTTTACAGGATCAGTGGATGAAATTGAAATTAATGGTGGATTCTTTGATTTTGAAGGTAAGTATGAGATGAAGGGAGCAGCTATTTATTGTCCGGCTCGTATTGATGAAAAAACATTTAAAGAAGCACAAGAATTAGCTCGTAGAACATATATTGCGATGAACTGCTGTGGTATGGCACGAGTAGACATGTTTGTGACAGAAGATAAAGAAGTGATTTTAAATGAATTGAATACAATTCCAGGATTAACGGCTACTTCTCGTTATCCTTCTATGATGAAAGAAGCTGGAATTGAATTTGCGGATTTAATTGATAAGCTAATTGAATTAGCTATGCAAAGGACTATTGGAGCATGTTAGAAGCTTATAGTCGGGCTTGGACAGAAATCGACTATGATGCGATTGCGCATAATGTAGAAGAAGTTAGAAAGCTCGTAAAGAAAACAAAAATTATGGGTATCGTCAAAGCCAATGCGTATGGTTTGGGTGATGTCGCATGTGCTAAGGCTTTACAAAAATGTGGAGTGGATTATTTTGGTGTTTCGAGTGTGGATGAGGCATTGAACTTAAGAAATGCAGGAATTCAAGATAATATCCTAATATTAGGATATACACCGAGTATGCATTTTCACTATCTTCATGAACAAAATATTGTTCAATCTTTAGTTTCTATTGAGTATGCAAGAGAATTAAATGCGTATGCCAAGGAAAATAATGTAAAGATTCGTTGTCATTGTAAAGTAGATACAGGTATGTGCAGAACGGGAATTGTTTATCAAGAACAAGATAAACATATAGAAGATATTTATGAAGAGTATCATATGGAAATTGTAAATCGTTTACGACCAAACAAATTCAATTGTTTGATGAAGTTGTTGATTTATTGAAATCTCAAGGTATTGATCCAGGTATTCGTCATCTTCAAAATAGTTATGGAATTTTAAACTATCCAGAGCTGGAATATGAATATTGTAGACCGGGTCTACTTTATATGGGTGTGACGAGTGATGATCAAATTCCAATTCAAACAAACCCAGATTTTATTCCAATTATGTCTATGTATGCCAATGTTAGTTTGGTGAAATGGATATATCCTGGACAAAGTGTAAGTTATGGTCGTCATTTTGTGGCTGAAAAACCAACAAAAGTTGCGACAATGAGTATTGGATATGCGGATGGTTTACCACGTCTTTTATCGAATCAGGGATTTGAAGTGTTAGTACATGGCCAAAGATGTAAATTAATTGGAAACTTATGTATGGATCAATGTATGATTGATGTTACAGATGTAGATGATGTAAAAGAGGGCGATGTAGTATGTATCGTAGGTCATCAAGGAAATGAAGTCGTTACTGTTGATCAAATTAGTCGTACGGCTAAGACTATCAACAATGAGACACTAACTTCGATTTCTTCGCGTGTACCTAGATTAAAGGTGCGCTCATGAAAAGACAGTATGCATCGATAGATATTGCACGTTATGTTTCGGCTTTATTAGTTGTATGTATTCATACATTTCCTTTTTTAGAGATTTCTGAAACATTTAATACGTATTTTATTCATACTGTATGTCGTTTGGCGGTTCCGTTCTTTTTTACGACAAGTGGATTCTTCTTTTTTAGAAACTATGATTCAGAAAATGAAGATTTAAATGAGACTCGTTTAAAGAAGGCATTGATTCGTTTATTTCGAATTTATTTGATTTGGACAATTATTTATTTGCCATATACGATTTTTGATTATACGCACACGGGTTTCCATATTAAGTATTTATTTACATATGTGAGAGATTTTTTCTTGAATGGAAGTTATTATCATTTGTGGTTTTTACCAGCCTTAATGTTAGCGGACGTAATTGTGTATTGTTTGTATAAGAAAAAAGGCTTGAATTTCACATTGTTGATTACGTTTATATTATATTTTGTAGGTTATTTGATTAATGTATATACACCAATTTGGGAAAGTATTCCAGGTGTATCCTTCTTCTTTGGTTTCTTTACAAAAACATTGTCAACCGCAAGAAATGGAATTTTCTTTGGTCCTATGTTCATTGCGATTGGGTTATTACTTTCAAGAACGCGTCGCTTGCCTAAAAAGGTTAGCTTGATTGGTTTCTTGATAAGTTTTGTATTATTCTTTGCGGAAGTATCTTTATATCGTCATTTCGGTATTTTAAGAGATTTAACAAGTATGTATATTTGTTTGATTCCCGCTATTTATTTCTTAGTGAATTATTTATTAAAAATCAATATTCCATACCGTAAAATGTTTGCGATTTTACGTCATGATTCGTTGATGATTTATACTTCACATATTTTGTTTGCCAAAATCTTTTTGGCATTGATGCCACATGCACATTTAGTTGTTTATTTCTTAACTTTGGCATGTGCACAATGTTTGGCAGGTTTTGTGACGCGTTATCAGGATCAATATCCGATCTTAAAAAAATTACTGTAAGCTTATGATTCGATTATTTCAGGTGAAATGTGCCAATGAAAATGAAATTGAGGCACAAATCTTAAAAAAACTGCGAATCCGTAAAGAAGACCTTTTGCAGTGGCACGTACATAGAAAAAGTGTGGACGCACGTCACCAGAAGGTCTTATTTTCGTATGTCGTAGATTGTAAAGTTAAAAACGAAAAGAAGCTTTTAAAGCTAAAAGACGTTTCTCCAACACCCGATGAAACGTATCATCCAGTAATGAGTGGAAAACATGCATTATTGGCTAGACCCGTTGTTGTTGGGTTTGGTCCTGCAGGTATGTTTGCAGCTTTGATTCTTGCACAATCTGGTTATAAACCAATTGTTTTAGAAAGAGGATCAAAAGTGGATGTTCGTAAACAAAAAGTAGAAACTTTTTGGGAAAATGGACAATTGGATGAAGAATGCAATGTTCAATTTGGCGAAGGTGGTGCGGGTGCCTTTAGTGATGGAAAGTTGACAACAAGATCGAAAGATTCATTATGTCGCAAAGTTTTAGAGGAACTTGTTTCTTTTGGGGCAAAGTCTGATATTTTAATTGATCAGCATCCTCATATTGGTACAGATGCCTTCTTGGCGATTATTCTTAATTGTCGTGAAGAAATTGAACGTTTGGGAGGAACTTTCTATTTTGATACAAAGTTAGAAGATATTAAAGTGGAAAATGGTACTTTGAAACAAATCTATTTCAATCAACAATGGATAGATTGTAATGCTTTAATTCTTGCGACTGGACATAGTGCAAGTGATACCATTTTAATGCTTCATCAACATGGTATTCATGTTGAAAATAAACCGTTTGCGGTTGGTGTTCGTATTGAACATAAACAAAAATATATCAATGAGGCTATGCTTCATGAATATAGTCAAGATGAAAGATTGATTCCAGCACGTTACCAGTTGACGTATACGGCATCCAATTCAAAAGGTGTATATACATTCTGTATGTGTCCAGGTG
>OKTJ01001039.1_pt1 | contig 13275 bp, 10 predicted proteins | sample 1606201 | NCBI WGS metagenome assembly OKTJ01 (sample SAMEA3879536, study PRJEB24766) | human gut metagenome | biome: human-associated habitat; feature: feces | place: USA | collected 1985/1987 | reverse complement strand
CAGTATGCCGCACTGGAGACGCTGCATGCAGGGACATGCGGCTGCAAATCTGATGCCTGTCATTGCCGCAAACCGGATCGGCAGGGAAGTAGTGCAGCCATGTGCGGAAAATGGCGGACAGGAGTCGGCACTGGAATTTTATGGTTCCTCATTTCTGACGGATGAAACAGGAGAGGTGATCTTAAGCGCTTCCAGAGATAAAGAAGAAATTCTGAGCCAGACCTATGAACTGGATGAACTTCGGGCAAAACGACTGGAATGGGGACTTTTCCGGGACAGAAGACCGGAATATTACGGAATCATAGCAGGAGAAAAAAACGGGAGATAGTGAGAACCAGACGGGATTGAAAAGACCGGAAGATTGTGGAAATCACACGGGACTGAAAAGAACGGAAGATAGTGGAAACCGCACAGGACTGAAAAAACAGAAAGATGAAAAAAACAGGTATGTTTTTGTCAGCAGGGAGCAGGGAAAGCTCATTGCTGACATTTGAAACATACCTGTTTTTTATCAGGCATCAGTGTTGATGACAGGATATCTGCGGAGCATATGCCCGTTCCTGTTACAAAAGCTGAATACCGTTCTTTTCACATTCTTTTGCGATAGCTTCCGGCCACAGGGAAGACTGTACCTCTCCAATATGTGCCTTGCGAAGGAAGAACATACAGATACGGGACTGTCCGATTCCACCACCGATTGTATAAGGAAGCTCTTCGTTGATGATCGCTTTCTGGAAAGGAAGTTTTGCACGCTCCTCACAGCCTGCTTTTTTGAGCTGGGAGAGAAGCGCTTTCTTGTCAACCCGGATACCCATGGAAGAAATCTCAAGTGCGATGTCAAGTACCGGATAGTAAACAACGATATCTGCGTTTAAGGACCAGTCATCGTAATCCGGAGCACGTCCGTCGTGAGGCTCTCCATTTTCTAAGGTATCACCGATCTTCATGATACATACGGCACCTTTGGTTTTTGTAATATAATATTCACGTTCCTTTGGTGTGTTGTCAGGGAACATTTCTTCCAATTCCTGAGTCGTGATAAAGAAGATATCATGTGGAAGAATCTCTTCTATATAATCGTACTGGATCGCCATATATTTTTCTGTCTTGCGCAGGCAGTTATAAACAGTGTTAACTGTTTCTTTTAATGTCTCGATATTACGATCCTCTTTATGGATGATTTTTTCCCAGTCCCACTGGTCTACAAAGATAGAGTGGATGTTATCCGTGTCTTCATCTCTGCGGATCGCATTCATATCGGTATACAGACCTTCACCGTAGTCGAAACCGTATTTCTTTAATGCGTAGCGTTTCCATTTTGCGAGAGACTGTACAACCTCTGCCTCTTTCCCGTTCTGCTCTTTGATATCGAAAGTAACCGGACGTTCAATACCGTTTAAGTTGTCATTGAGACCGGATAACGGATCAACAAAAAGTGGAGCCGAAACGCGGGACAGATTCAGACGAAGTGCAAGCAGGTTCTGGAAAAAATCTTTTACTGTTTTGATTGCAATCTGTGTATCGTGCAGATTTAATTCTGAATGATAATCTTTTGGAATGATTAAATGTTCCATCTAAGGTTCTCCTCTCTGGTATAAACCGCATGCAGCGGCATGATACCAATCCCGTGTGCCTGATATATGTATGAAAAAGAAAATGGCACACTAATTTATTATAGCACAGCAGGTCTCATTTTCAAGAAAAGATCATACGATTTCTTGAAAAATACATGTATACAATATAAATTTTAGCGAAAACGGTTGTGATACATATTGACGAAAAACGACGAAGATTTTATAATTTATGTTGTAAATTTTATGTAAAAAAGAGAGGACAGCTTATGAAAAAACAAAAAACGGTGTCGATTAAGGCAAAGTTACTTGGTGTGATTATACCAGTCGTAATTGCGATCGTTGTGGTACTTGTTGTGGCTGCTTATCAGATATCTGCAGGGACGATCAAAAAATATTCCCAGAATTTACTGCAGTCTTCGGTAGAAAACCAGGCATCCCAGATAGAAGCATGGCTGAATGAAAACCTTGCGTCATTTCAGATGGTAAAGACGACAATTGAGAATTTAAAGCCGGATGATGCAGCGTTAAAGACAATACTGGATGGTTATTATGGCTATAACAGTAATTATCCGGAGGGACTTTATGTGGCAGATTCCACAGGACAGCTCATAACGGCATCGGAATCAACCAAAAAGGAATCAGATGTTACAAACAGTACCTGGTATAAAGAAGGACTTACCAGGGTGAATATGGCAGTCGGTTCGGCTTATCAGAATGCAGATGGCGTGAATGTGATCAGTGCCTCCGGTATTTTAAATGACGGATCTGATAAAGTGCGTGTTATTTCAGCAGATATGACATTAGACCGTATTGCAATTATCGTAAACTCTTTTATTGAAATGAATGATGCGGAAGCATTTCTGGTTGATAAAACCAGCGGTGTGATCCTGGCAAACCGTGATTCATCTCTTATTTCCCAGACACTCGGGGCAGAAGGACAGAGTCATTTTTACCAGCTTACGGCAGAGAAAGTTGCAGAGAAAGACTATAATTTTGCTACACTTGATGGAAATATGACGGTATTTCAGGAAGTAGAAGGAACAAACTGGCTTTTAGTATCTTACATTCCTACCAGCATTGTACTTTCTGATCTGACACAGCTTCGTAATATTATGATCGTAATCAGTGTGATCTGTATTGCATTGCTCTGTGTACTGATCGAACGTGTAACTCATGTTGTAATCAAACCTGTCAAGGAAATGACAAGAGTGATCACAGCGATGACTTCCGGTGATTTTACGGTTTCTATTAAGACAAAAGGCAATGATGAGATCGCAGTCATGAGCCAAAGTGTGGAGAAGTTTATTGCTTCCATGAAACAGATGATCTCCGAGATGGGAAATGTTTCCGGCAAGTTGAAGAATCAGGCTGACTCAAGTAAGGGTGTTTCCGGTGAGATGAGTTCTGCAGCGGGAATCCAGTCACAGTCGATGAGCGAGTTGAACGCGACGGTTGATCAGTTGTCTGTATCTGTAAATGAGATCGCGGAAAATGCAACACAGCTTGCAGGTGTGGCAGCAGATACCAAGAGCGACAGTGATATGGTTGAAAGCAAGATGCAGGAGACAGTTGCTGTTTCTGAAAAAGGCAGAAAAGATATGGAGCGTGTCGGCGAGGCACTTTCTGATATTGAAGTCTCCATCCATAATTTAGAGGAAGCCGTTAATAAGGTAGGAACAGCTTCCGGCGAGATCGTGCAGATCATCAAACTGATTGGTGATATTGCTGACGAGACGAACCTGTTATCTTTAAATGCATCGATTGAGGCTGCACGCGCAGGCGAAGCAGGAAGAGGATTTGCAGTTGTTGCAGCTGAGATTGGTACACTTGCAAAGAACAGTGCGGATTCGGTAGCACATATCACAGAGCTGATCACTGAGATCAATAATCTGGTAGAAGATGCCGTCAGACAGGCAGGAAACAGTGCACAGGATATTTCCGGCAGTGCAGAGCTGATCCATACAGCAGTTGATACATTTGATACGATCTTTAAGAATATCCAGGAGACAAGCGCACTGATCGGCAATGTGGTTGATAAGATCAATCAGGTAGATCAGGTTGCTACGAATGTTGCAGCTATTTCGGAAGAACAGGCGGCAAGTTCCGATGAGATCCTTGCAACATCAGAATCCATGTTACAGCAGGCAAAGAATATTTCAAAGAACAGTGACCAGGTAGAACAGGAAGCAGATAACCTTGCTGTTTCTGCAGATCAGCTTGCAGATCAGGTAAAACAGTTCCGGATATAGAGAGGAGATCGTGCGATGAAGAAATTAATAAGTACTATCATGTGTCTGGCATTGCTCGTAGGATGCCTTGCCGGATGTGGTGGAAATACACAGACAGGCGCAGCTGATGGAAAAGGTTTAAAAATGCTGCTGTCGTTATCACAGGCGGATACCTTCCGAAATGTACTTGTGGCGCAGGCGCAGCAGACTGCGGAAGAGTGTGGGGTACAGTTGGATGTGCTAGATGCGGACAATTCCATTGAAAATCAGGTGGAGCATATCAAAAAGGCGGTCAGTGAGAATTATGATGTGATTTTATGCGGACCGGTTGATGCTGATACGGCATTCGAATTAGAAGCGCTTGCAGGTGATATACCAATCGTATTTTTTAACAGCTGCCCGGATGAGTCGAGACTTCAGGCTGGGAAATATATTTATGTTGGATCGGATGAATATGTGGCAGGACAGTATCAGGCAGAGTATATTCTAGATAAATTTGCTTCTGCGGATGAGATCAATGTGGTGTTGTTAAAAGGACCGAAAAAACATTCCGCGACAAAAGGAAGATCTGAGTCATTAAAGGATACTTTAAATGCATCAGGGAAAAAGATCAATTATGTCTTTGAAGATAACGCCGACTGGGAGCAGGATCGTGCGAAAGAGATGTTCAATATATTTTTAAAGACAGGACAGAAGTGTGACGTTGCTGTCTGCAACAACGACTCTATGGCACTTGGTATCATTGATGCCTGTGATGCAGCAGGAATCAGTGATGTGACGGTACTTGGAATCGATGCAACTGCAGACGGATGCAAAGCGATTGAAGATGGAAAGATGGACTTTACCGTATACCAGTCCGCAGTTGGACAGGGTGAGAGTGCTGTTTATGCAGCAATCGCACTTGCAACCGGAAAAGATGTCACGACCTTAGAGGGTGCTACGGAAGATGGTTTATATGTCTGGGTACCATTTGAAAAAGTAGACAGCTCCAATGTCAAAAATTATGAATAGAAAGCGGGTATAAAATGGAATATACACATGTAAAACATACGTTTTTACCTGTATACGATGAGGAATCCAGGATATTGATCCTGGGTTCCTTTCCGTCTGTAAAGTCGCGGGAAAACCAGTTCTATTACGGGCATCCGCAAAACCGGTTCTGGAAGGTGATTGCAGGGATTTTCAAGGAACCTCTGCCACAGACGATCGATGAAAAGAAGGATCTTCTGCTAAGACATCGCATAGCAGTGTGGGATGTGATCGATTCCTGTGATATCGTTGGATCTTCCGACAGCTCCATCAGAAATGTGGTGCCAAATGATATGAATCTGATCTTATCAAATGCAAAAATACAGGGAATTTTTGCAAATGGTGGAAAAGCACATCAGCTTTTTGTAAAATACTGTCATAAAGAGGGAATGCCGCCGCTTGGAAAACTGCCGTCCACAAGCCCCGCAAATGCGGCGTGGAATTTAGAGCGGCTGACGGCGGAATGGAAAACGGCATTTGGAATGTATTTAGAAATAACAGAATAGAAGATGAAGAACAGCACAGGAAGGGGATAAATTTGAAAAAAGAAGAAATGACAAATATGGATTTCCTGCTTGAGGCAGTGGGAATCGTAGCTGCAATGATTTATCTGGGACTGCAGATTTATTATGGAATCGTATATGGAGTGGCATTTACCGGAATTATTTTAAATGCGGCAATCCTGATCCTTGTATATGTTGGACTGACGCTGCTTGCACGTTATCCGGAAAGGGTAAATAACCTGCCGAAAGAAATATGTAGTGGGAAAATAAGAAAATATACGATTCATATGGTGCGCGCAGTCAAGCTGATCTTCGTGCTCAGTCTTTTATTTACCAGTATCTGTGATGTCGCCGGAGTGCAGATCAATAAGGGATACAGTCTGGTGACGGTGGCGCTGATTGCTGTGGTGACGGTGGTGTATGAGGGGAAGATCATTAAGCTGCTGCGTGGGAAAAAATAAGCATATATTATAAAGAAAAGACGATTCTGAGTGGAATCGTCTTTTCTTTATATATAGTGATCAATGTCTGCGGAGTAGGCATTTTGTGTATTATATTACTTCGTATCAACCCGTCCAACCAGATAATCAATTGAGCAATGATAAATATCTGCTAACTTTATGAGAATGTCAATTGGAAAATCACGAAGCCCTTTTTCATAACGGGAATAAACATCCCGGTGCAGACCAAGCATGGCAGAGATTTCTTTTATAGTAAGATCGTTGTCTATTCTCAAGTCCTGAATTCTTTGAAACTTCACGTGAGTGTCTCCTCTAACTTAATAGACAAATTATAATCAAAATGCTATAATTTAATTCATAATAAGACCGTTTGGTCGTATTAAGAGAAATGAGATATCTGCGAAAGGAGACCAGTTATGAAAAAACGTATGATAGCATGGCTGCTTTGTGCCTGCATGACGTTTACGGCAGCACCGGAAATGCTGCTGGCGGATGTGGCAGGGAATGCACAGCAGACACAGGAAGAAAACAGTTTTAAAGAGAAAGGGACTGTGGAAACACAGACTGTAGAACAGGATGATGAAAAGTCAGCAGTGACAGAGAAAAAAGAAACAGACCAGGCAGATGAAGAAGATCATAATGCCGGACGTCTGGCAGAGGAAGAGTCCGGGGCGGCCGGGACGGAAATTGTCACGGAAGAGACAGAAGAGCCAGAGACGACGATCGTCACGGAAGAGACAGAAGAGCCAGAAACGAAGGTTGTTACAGAAGAAACAGAGGAGACTGAAACAAAGAATGTCACAGAAGAGCCAGAACAGGCTGAAACAGAGAACGTTACGGAAGAAACGGAGAGTACAGAGGAGATTTTAAAAAGGGCATTATCAGGTGATGAGATCAGCCGTATCGACTGGGTACAGGAACTGGTAACATTATTTGATCTTACGGTAGATGAGGACAATTATCCGGATAATTATTACAGTGACATATCAACGGATGATTCGTTTTATCGTGATGTGATGGTGGCATGCGAGTTCGGAATGATCGATCTTGAGGCAGGAGAAGAATTTCGACCGGAAGATGCAGTGACGCGTGAATTTGCAGCGCAGACCATGAATACGATGCTTGGCTTTGTGCCGGAAACAGACAGTTATACTTATCAGGATACAGCAGATGTTACATATAAGGAAGCAGCACAGATCGCAATCGACAGAGGATGGGTTACGGTTGCTGCCGGTAAATTTCTCCCGGAACAGTCACTTACCACGGAAGAGCATGATGCAATGATCGCGGATGCAAAAAAGGTTTTAGCAGATGCGCAGATAGAGACCGGAAAAGAAAATACCTGTACATTTGCATCCGGAGTAGTTGTTGTACCAAAGGGAACAGCCGTATCTATTGATGTGGATGGAATAGTTATGATCGAAGACTGTCCGGTTACGATCAAACAGGGAACAACATTTGCCGTGTATGTTAACGATATTGTCATGGCATATAAGGCAGAAAGTGTACGGACAGACGGAACTACAACATATATTACAACCTCAGATGCGGATGATGGCGCGGTTTTAAATGTTGACCAGCAGGGCGAACTGGATGTTGATATGACGGAATTTATTCCGGCAGATGAAGAAACATATGTGGTAAATGGTGTTACAGTCACAGAAGGTATGACAAGGGGGATATCCTATAAAAACAATACCCTGCGTGCAGATAAAACGATTTCCGTCTCAGATGATGTCACAGCGACAGTAAGTGTTGTGATTTCAAATATGAAAGTAAATTACAGTCTGAATAATAATGACTATTATTTTTCAGTCAGCGGAGATATGGAATACTCCTGCAATGTAAAAGGGGATGCATTTAAAAATATTAACCACACACTGACGTTAGGGGCAGTGCCGCTCGGCGGTGTTGGTATGCTGACACTGGCAATGGAATATAATCTTTCCGGGGAGGCAACGCTTACCGTGGAAAAGGAATTTGAAGCCGGATTTGCGTATTCGGACGGATTCCGTATAGTTGGAAACAGTCATAAAAAAGGATTTTCCTTTTCAGCAGAAGCAGATCTGACCACAGGTATTGTACTCTCTGCAAAAGCAACGCTCGGAATTGTCAGCGGAGATATTTATGCAAAAACCGGTGCACGTATGAACATCAAATACGTAAGGTACAGTTCCGGAACACCGACATACTGCGCGTCACAGGCTGCATATCTGTATGCATCGGTGGGGGCAAGTGCAAAGATCGGAGTTGGTATTGCATCAAAGACCTTTAGCAAAAGTATAGAGATCTGGGGAAAGAATAACAGTCCGGTGCGCGTGTACTATCATATTGAGGACGGTGTACTTCGGACATCATGCACGCGTGGAAAAGAATTTGCCGCACAGGGAGGCTGGACAAGTTATTGGACATCTCCAGGTTCGAGATATTTCAATCCGGCGGGCGTAGGAAGCTATTTTGATGCAGGAGCAGGTGCAGGCGGTGCAATCGTACCGATTTATACCTATACACTTGACGATGCAAACAGGGCTACGATCACAGGATATAGTGGAAATGCGACGGCACTTTATATTCCGGGGGAGATTGACGGACATGAGGTTGTTGCAATCGGAGATAGGGCATTTGAGAACCGGACGGATTTGAGGACGGTGATGATACCGGATAGCGTGACGAGGATAAATGGAAATGCATTTTATGGCTGCAGTAATCTTGCTAATGTAACATTATCTAAAAATTTAGAGAGTATGGGAAGCAGTGCGTTCGGAAATTGTGATGGCTTGACGCAGATAGAGATACCGAAAAGTTTGGAAAGCTGTGATATATCTTATGGATCGTATGGACCCTTTAGAGATTGCGATAAGTTAAAAAAAGTAAAATTTGAAGAGGGAACAACGGTAATAGCAACAATGTTGTTTCACCATTGCACTGGAATAGAAGAAATAGAAATTCCCGATACAGTAACAATAATAAAAGATAGTGCATTTGAAGAATGTACGAATTTAAAGTCAATACAAATTCCAAATACTGTCACAAAAATAGAGCCAGAAGCATTTTATAACTGCACTTCGCTAACAACAGTAAATATTCCTGATACTGTTAAGTCTATAGATAAGTCCGTGTTTTCGGGTTGCGCCAGCCTGACGGAAGTGCATTTGCCAAGTACCATAAAAGAAATGCCTGTAAGCGCATTTTACAATTGCAAAAAGTTAACCACCATCAACTTCCCATCCACCCTGACCATGATCGGGAACTCCGCATTCTCTGGCTGTGAATCCCTGCCGGAAGCAATACTTCCATCCGGGGTAGAAAAAATAGAAAGCAACGCATTTAAAAACTGTAAAGCCATGAAAAAGGCAGTGGTACCGGATACCGTTTCGTCCATTGGAAGTTCTGCATTTTATGGCTGTGAAGCTCTGGCCGACATTACATTAGGCAGCAAGTTAAAGAAAATTGAGAGCCAGACATTCTACGGCTGCACAGTTCTGCCATCCATCGTGCTTCCTTACAATGTGACCACGATCGGTGACAGTGCCTTTGTCAACTGCACGAAGCTGACGCAGATCACAGTCCCGCGCAACACAACTTCGATCGCATCAAATGCATTTTCTTATCCAAAGAAAATGACGATGTACGGTCCGTCTGATTGCTATGCCCAGACTTATGCAAGCGGAAAAGGAATCAAGTACGTCACACAGGATATTCATGCAACCTCAGTCAGTCTGGATAGTACAGAAAAAACGGCGGAGCGCTATGACGATTTCCAGCTGACAGCGACGATCGCACCTTTGAATTTCACAGATGCAGTGGTATGGACAAGTTCCAATGAAGAGGTTGCTACTGTTTCGGATACCGGATATGTGGAGATCTGTGGTGTTGGAACAGCAGTTATTACAGTAACGGCTGGAAATGTAAAAGCAGTCTGTAAGATAACCGTACCGCAGCTGATAGACTGGATCGAATTTGATGAGGATGAGATCGAATTGAAAGCTGGTCAAACCTATCAGTTGAAACCATATATTTCACCTTCGGATGCCACAAATAAAAAACTCAAATATACTTCTTCTGATACGAAAGTGGCAGAGGTTTCTGCAAGCGGACTTGTCACTGCAAAATCGGAGGGTGAAGCAAAAATCCGGGCTGCGGCAACGGACGGCAGTGATGAATATGCAGTCTGCTATGTGACTGTCACCGGAAAGGCGAAAGTAACAGGAATAACTTTAGACAGGACATCAGCAGAGGTAAAAAGAGGAGAGAAGCTCACCTTAAATGTAACTGCATCACCGTCTTATGCGTCCAACAAAAAGGTAGTCTGGAAATCGGCAAATACAAAGATTGCCACCGTGGATGCCAACGGTAGTGTGACAGCAAAGGCACCGGGCCGAACGAAGATCACGGTGACTTCGTCTGAAAACAGCAGTTATCAGGCATCCTGTACGGTTACAGTACCATATAAAATTACCTACAAACTGAATAAAGGTAAAAACAATGCCTCGAATCCGTCAACTTATTATGGAAAGAAAGTAACGCTGAAAAATCCGTCACGCAAAGGATACGCATTTGCAGGCTGGTATACGGATGCAAAATTTAAAAAGAAGATCACAAGTATCAGCAACAGCGCAAAATCCGATTACATTTTGTATGCAAAGTGGACAAAAGTAAAAGTGGCGAAGGCTTCTCTTACGTCTGCGAAAAACAGCAAGAGTAAACAGATCTTACTGAAATATAAGAAAGTATCCGGCGCAAAAGGTTACGAGATTTCTTACAGTACGGATAAAAAATTCAAAAAGGCGGTCACAAAGAAAAACACGGCGAAGACATCCTATACCATAAGTAAACTGAAAAAAGGAAAGATATACTATGTGCGCATCCGGGCTTATAAAACGGATTCCACGGGCAAAAAAGTGTATGGAAAATATTCATCCATGAAAAAAGTTAAGGTCAGTAAATAGAAAAATTTAAAGTGTGTAACTGTCAGAAAATGACAGGGAAGACAGTGTCCGGATTGATATTCAGCCGGACACTGTCTTTCTTTAAAAATAGCAGCTTGTTTTGTTACTGTTCACTCGGCACCTGAACACTTTACTGTTCAGGTGCGTATGAACGTGATGTGGGGGTGAGCAGCCCCTTTTGCGAAGCAAAACTATACATGGGGCTGCGAAGTTACAGTCCGCAGGGTAACCTGTGAACAGTAACTTTGTTTTTGTACAACATGCACAAGAAATTTCAAATGAGTTGCATACTAAGGATGACGTATGATAAAATAACTCAAAGCATATTTCTATTGATGCGGACATTTATCCGATGCCATAATTATGAATCCGGCAATTCTGTCTGCATGACTATCAGGATGTATACATCCGTCTATCTTTCAAAAACATTTCAGAAATCTATGCTTTTTATCCACAAAAATGAAAAGCAGGAGATCTGGATGAGCCTCCTGCACACAGGAGGAACTGAATATGAAGAAGAGTGAGCAGGTATCAGAAAAGACGCCGACAGCCAACCGTCAGTACAAAGACACTGTATTCCGCATGCTGTTTTCAGAGAAAGAAAATCTCTTATCCCTGTACAACGCAGTGACCGGAAGTCATTATCAGAATGCGGAAACCCTTAAGATTGTCACGTTGGAAAACGCGATCTATATGGGAATGAAAAATGATCTGGCATTTATGTTAGAGACGAATATTTATCTCTATGAACATCAGTCGACGATCAATCCAAATATACCATTGCGGGATCTGATCTATATTGGAATCGAGTATCAGCAGTATCTGAATGATAAGTCACTATATTCGTCAAAGCTGCAGAAGATTCCGGCACCGAAGTTTATGGTGTTTTATAATGGAACGGATACAGTGGACGACCGGGTCGAACTGCGTTTGTCTGAGGCATATGAGCATCTGGCTGGAGAGCCGGATTTAGAGTTAAAAGTTCTGATGCTGAATGTGAACGAAGGACACAACAAAGACCTGATGGAACAGTGTCAGACATTGAAGGAATATGCCATTTATGTTGCGAGAGTCCGAAAATATGCATCAGCGCAGAATCTGAATGATGCAGTTGAAAGGGCAATCACGGAATGCATCAAAGAAGGAATCTTAGTCGATTTCTTGCGGAAGAATCGCTCGGAGGTAAAGATGGTAAGTATATTAGAGTATGATAAAGAGTGGGAAGAAAAGAAGCTCTGAAAGGCAGAATATGAAGCTGGTAAAAGTGATGGGATCGAGATTGGAAAAAGTGAAGGAATCAAAATCGGCAGAGAAGAAACTCTAGCAGAAATGATTTACAATATGAAGCAGCATGGTTATTCCATAGAGAAAATGGCAGATATAACAGGAAAATCTGTCAGACAAATAGAACAATATTTACAGTGAAACAGACAGTAAAGACATAATAGTAAGGCAAAAAGACGATTCTGACAAAAGGAATCGTCTTTTTGCTTGTAATCTGGAAAAGCTGTGATATAATACAAACAAAAGTTAGATAACACTAACAAAAGTAAGGAAAGACTTTAATACCATTCAGAATAGATAAGGATATAAGAACAATTCCGTAATGGGAAAGGGGAGCATATGTCAGAAGAAGAAAGAAAATTTTTGGAAATTGTTGATCTGAAAAAAGGGTTTGGAAGCGGGGAGACCCGTCAGGAGGTGTTGCGTGGAATGAATTTTTCCGTGGCAAAAGGAGAATTTTGTGTGCTGCTTGGACCATCCGGTTCCGGAAAGTCGACGCTTCTCAATATTATCGGTGGAATCGATAGTGCGGACTCCGGTTATATTTCCATCAACGGCGATAAGTTAGAAGAACTCGGAGAGAAGAAGCTGACACAGTACCGCAGAAAACATTTAGGTTATGTATTTCAGATGTATAACCTGATCGCAAATTTAAATGTCAAGGAAAATATTGAGGTTGGTGCATATTTATCAGACAGTCCGCTCGATATTGACGATCTGTTACATACGCTGGGACTTTATGAACACAGGCATAAACTGCCGAACCAGCTTTCCGGCGGCCAGCAGCAGAGGGTTTCCATCGGGCGAGCCATTGTGAAAAATCCGGATATCCTGCTTTGTGATGAGCCGACCGGAGCACTTGATTACAATACCTCCAAGGAAATATTAAAGCTGATTGAGGATGTCAATGTCAAATATGGTAATACAGTTATCATGGTTACACATAACGAGGCAATCCGGCATATGGCAGACCATGTCATCAAACTCCGTGATGGGGCAGTGCGTCATAACGATATCAATGAACATAAAATTTCAGCGGCAGATCTGGAGTGGTAGGGAGCTGTACTGGCGCACAAACATAAGATGCGCTGGAGACGGCGCAGGAATGGAGATAGTGTGAAAAATACATTTTTCACACGCAAGATTTGTGCTCCGCACAAACTTGTGATGCGCTTAAAAACAGCGCAAGAATGGAGACCAGCTATGAAAAGTCAACCATAAATTAGTAAAAAATTTCTTTTTCATAT
>OKTJ01001034.1_pt1 | contig 13354 bp, 15 predicted proteins | sample 1606201 | NCBI WGS metagenome assembly OKTJ01 (sample SAMEA3879536, study PRJEB24766) | human gut metagenome | biome: human-associated habitat; feature: feces | place: USA | collected 1985/1987 | reverse complement strand
GGGTATGAATAATAGTAAAAATACTTTAACTAAAGCATATTGTTTTGTATATAAATTATTTTTTATAGATTTTTATGCATAAAAGTTTGCCAAAATTTTGCCAAAAGATAGGCTCATTTTGATCATAAAAAAGCAAGTTTTGTAGCTTGCTTAAAATGTTTTTTTTATGTCTGTTCTGTTTAATAAATAATCAGTAGAAACTTTATAATAATCTGCGAGCATGCAAATTATATCGACAGAAATAGTGCGTTCACCTTTTTCGATGTTTGAATAATATTGTTGACTTATTCGCAAATATTTTGCAACTTCTGTTTGTGTTAAATCATTATCTTCTCTTAAATCCCTAATTCTTTTTAAGTACATATATAAACCTCAAATAGATTATATGGAAGAGAAATAAAATTATTTTAATATACCGCAAATAGCGGTAAAATGATTGTAGGAAGTTATAAACTTCGCATATATAAATGATTAATAGTATATAGTAGTTACTTAAATTAAGATTAAAATGGAGGGTTTGAAGATGATAATACTGGAATTGATTGGAATATTTTTTAGATTACTAGTTTCATTCCTGTTTCAGATGCTTGCAATCTTTTTAGAATTTATGCTAGGTATTAGCGCTATTATTACGAGGATATGGTTGTTCCTACTCTTTGCGACTGTTTGTTTTCACGCATGTGGTTTAGATCATGGGACAGTTAATATGTTTACAGATAAATTCACTTTGATCGCATATATTGTGATTACTGTACTTGTGTTGTTTGCACAAACAATCTTAGGATGGTTAATTAGTGTTTGTTATTATATATCAGATGCTGTTACGTTATTTTAATGTTATGATACATAAAATTCATAGTGAAAAAAAGTGATGGATTATGTTAATGTATAGATATAAGTAAATTTAAAAATAATTTTTTGCAGAAAGGGAAAATATGGATAAGGAAGAAATAATTAAAGAAATGGAAATGGATTATGATCAATTAGTTCAATATTTATTAAATAAGTATGGTGGTTCTAAATATGATTATTTTGTAAATGAAAGTTGTAAAACGAAGAATAAAAAGGTAACTAGATCAAATGAGGGATTGCTTTGTCATCATATAGATGAAGATAAGGCTTATTGTTTGTGTAGTCCTGTTCCGGCTCAATGTTTTTCATTTGAATATCAAAAAAAAGAGCGTTTAGTTTATTGTAATTATATAGAACATTTGTTGTTACATATACTGATAGGGAAGAATTCGTATTGGAAAACGCATTCTACATTAGAAAGTACAACGGCTTTTAATCTTTTTATAACACCAGGAATGGGGTATATATGCTCAGATATAAATGGTCTTTTTGAAAAAAATGGTTCTTCTTTGAAATGGAAACAAAGGTGTTATCAAGAAATAGAAGACAATTTTGATGATTATATTTTTATACTAAATTCATTTATTGAGTATTTGTTCAATAATTATAATGGAAAGAAACCGTTAAAAGTTGGACAAAAAGTTAAAAATAAAACATTAGGCTATGGGGTTATTACCAAAATTGACGGAAAGAAACCAGATTCAAAAATTGTTATTGAGTATGATGATTGTGTAAAAGTAGTTCAAAGAATAAATGCTGAACCGAGAACGGCTTTTTATTTCACTGAGATAGATCATATGAAACGTACTCTTTCGAGTATTAGTCGTACAGAGTTGAATCAGACTGTTTACGAGCGATTGCTAGATATCTAAATTCAATTCTTTCAAGGATAATACAAAATAACATAGAAAGATGAAAAAATGGCAATACTACCACTATGACATCGTCAGAAGATTCTGCAAAGACAAATGATGAGAAGAAAGATGAACAAGAAGTAAAGCAGAAAAAAAAAGGAAACTTCTAAAGCGGATTCTTCATGCAAATCAAATTCTTTAGAATCAAAGAAGGATAACACAATTTGTACCAGCTCAAAACTTTCTAGTGGCAAAAACTCCAGCTCATCAAAGCCATCCAACAACAGTAGCTCTAACTCAAGTAGTTCAAAACCTGCCATGCATAAACATGACTGGGTTGCACAGCATAGTACTGTAACTGTTCTAAAAAAAGGTCCCAATGAATAGGTTCAAATTGTAGAGATGAAAGATTATTCAATATGTAATCAATGTGGAGCAGATATTACTGGAAATCCGTGAGGCCTAATAAACAACAGACTTTAAACAATGAAGCATGTGATTTCCATTCAGAGTGAGTCTAGGAAGTAACAGGATACAAGACCGTACATCACGATGCAGTGTATGAAACAAGATATGTTGTGGACTTACATGCAACTACAAAACAGGAATTGACTGGCTACAAGTGAAGTGGCAGTTGAAAGATTAAATTTTACAGAAAGGGAAAATATGGATAAGGAAGAAATAATTAATGAAATGGGAAATGGATTATGATCAATTAGTTCAATATTTGTTAAATAAATATGGTGGTGCAAAGTGTGATTATTTTACAAAAACTAATTGTAAAAGCAGAAGTAAATTGATTTCTAGAACAGAGGAGGGGTTAATATGCCATCATATTGACGAAAATAAAGCAAACAACCTTTCTGTTTCTGAAAGTGCCATACGTTATCCGTTTGATTACCAAAAAAAAGAACGTTTAGTCTATTGTAATTACATCGAACATTTGTTATTACATATTGTAATAGCAAAAGAAAGATATTGGAAAGAAAATAATGATATTAGTCAACCAATTCAAATTTCAGAATTTGTAAATTTAGGTGTTCAAACAATATGTTATGATATAAATATGATGTATGAACAAAAAGGGACGGATGTAAAATGGATCAATAGATGTTATCGAGAGATTGATAATAATTTCACCGATTATGTGTATATTTTACAATCCTTAATAAAATATATATTGGAACGTTATACTGGAAAGATGCCAGGAGTATCATTAATAGGAAAAAAAGTAAAGTTTAAAAAATCAGGAATAGGGGAGATTATTAAAGTCGACGGCAATAAGGATGATTCCCTTGTTACTATTAAATTTGAACATACTGTCAAACGTATTCCCAGAATTGTGGTTGATAATTCGAACCTTTATTATCATTTTATAGAAATTGTGAAAAGACGTGTTTCAAGTACATATAATGATAAATTAATAGATTCTGTATATAATTCGTTAAATATTGAATAAAGATGAATAGTTTAAAAATTGTTTAAACTTATGAATTGAACAGACACTTCAAATTCTACTTCTAGGTCACTCAATTGAGTGATCTTTTTACATGTTTGCGAAAATATCATAAAGCTTGATCGTTGTTTGTGAAATTAAAAGTTGGCAGTACTGCCACCTTAATGAGAAAAGTATTAGTTTAAACAATTCTCTTTGATGTATTGTTTAACTTCCTCAACCGAAATTTCTGCAAAAGATGCAATCTCTTCTAAAGAAAGATTTTGTTTTAAGCCATAAGATATAATTTTAATCCTCCATCTTTCTCTCTCTTCCTTTACGCCTTGATAGAATCCTTCGATATAGCCTTGATAAAATGGTTCAGAAAGGATTTCGCTAAATTCTTCAATTTCAGCATTGATAAAAAAGTTGTTGTAATCTAATTCCATAGAGTTTTAGCTTCCTTGTATCTATTGTGTTTAATATAAATATGATGGCAGTGCTGCCACCTTAATGGGAATAGTTTTAGTTTAAACAATTCTCTTTGATGTATTGTTCAACTTCCTCAACTGAAATTTCTGCAAATGATGCAATCTCTTCTAAAGAAAGATTTTGTTTTAAGCCGTAAGATATAATTTTTATTATCCATCTTTTGTTCTCTTCCTCTTTCCCTTTAAGGTAAATGTTATTGTATTTTAATTCCATGGTTTTTTAGCTCCTTGTGAGTTTATAGTATTCAAATCAAATATGATGGCAGTACTGCCACCTTTTTGAAAAACGTACTAGTTTAAATGATTCTCTTTAATACACTGTTTAACTTCCTCGACTGAGATATTCACAATTGATGCAGTTACATCTAAAGATAGGTCTAGTGCTAAACAGTTAGATATTACTTCGATTGTTCGTCTTTTTCTCTCTTCCTTTACACCTTGGTAGAAGCCTTTGATAAAGCCCTGATAAAATGGTTCAGAAAAGATTTCACTAAATTCTTCAATTTCAGCATTGATAATAAATTTGTTGTAGTCTAATTGCATAGAATTTTGCCTCCTTGTATTTTTTGCGTTCAAATTAAATATGATGGCAGTACTGCCACTAGATGCTATAGGAAATTTTGATGATTTTTTGGAATGCCATACCTATATTGAATGTATGATTCGTAATAATTTTAAATTTGTATGGTATTAAACAAAAAATAGAAATGATAAAAAGATAATACATCAATAGTATAAAATACTGTTTCACAAAATACAACAAATAGCAGTATAATGTAATTGGGAGTGAGAAATTAATATGATTAAAAAATTATTAAGTGGCTTTATAGCTGTTGTATTATCCTTTTCACTATTTGGATGTGAATCTAATAAAAATGAAGTGGATTTAATGCAAAATGTGAGTTTGAAAAGTATAGGTGGTTTTAGTGGTTCTGGAATACTTCGTATAAACCATAATGAGACTGATGATTGGGCATTGATCGATCGAAATGACCAAAACAATTATGCATTCTTTCAATCTATTAAATATGAATTGAAAGGAGATAAAAATCAAGATCATAAGTATACTAACGGAGACGAAGTTACTGTTGTAGCAAATTATAATGAGAATTATGCTAAACAGGCAGGAATTACGGTAACTAATAGTGAGAAAAAGTTTAAAATCGATTTTTTACCGGAGGTATTTACAAAGGCCAAACAAATAAAAAAATTTAGTAAGGAATTGGAACAGGGTAACAAAAAGGTGTTGGATTATATTTTAAATGAGGATATGCATCATAGTAATAGAAATATAACGGTAGATAATACTCTTGTTGGTTCTTATTTAGTAAGTTCAGTTCAAAGTCAGGTGTCTGTTTATGTAGATTTATATTTGATTCATAGACATTCGGATAAAGCTGATCTAATAAAAGGATTTGATACGGTGTCTGATTTGTATAGTCTATGTGCTATTGGGCCATGGGAAACAACGGAAGAAACGTTTGAATATAATGATGGATATATGCCAAATAATTATTCAGACATATATTTGGATAGCCCAGAATATACAGAGGATGATATTAATAAAGTTTTGTTGTTTAGAATGAATGATCGTACACCATATAATGTTGATGCAGAAAATAAAGATGAATACAATATAGTAAAAATTAAATAAAAAAGAGATGACAGTTGATTCAATCAGTTGTCATCTTTTTTCTGTTCTTCTAATTGGTTTGTTGTATTGATTTTATCTAATGTACTATTAAGAAAATCTTCTTTTTCTTCATCATTAACATTTGAATTAAATAAGTTATCTAGAGCAATTTGGAATTTAGCTATATCTTTTTCGTTTAGTGTAAAAGACTTTTTTAATAGAGAGTCATCGGATATAAGCGAAGACCAAAATGTTTTGTCAGGATTTTTTTCATCATAGGCTGTAGTGTAAACTTCAGTTGATAAAAATATAAATAATTTTTTAACTAGTATCTTTCTTCCTTCATCAGTTAACGAATTAAATACTTGGTTTAACATCTTTACCATCGATTTAAAGGCTTTTCTGTTATCTTTATCACTATTTTCGTCAATATGTAGAAGTAAATCATAACTTAGGATTGAGGCTCTCATATTGCCATTTTCAAAGTAAAAATCATTGGTGAAATATTCAACATCTTTATCTAAAGCTTTCGCAATTTTTTCTATATTTGTTAATGAAGGACTTTTTTCATTAATATAATATCTACGCAATAATGAAACTTCAATTCCAGTTAAATCTGCTAATTCTTTTGTTGTGATTTTTTTGTCATCAAGTGCTTTTTCTAAATATAAGCCGATTTTATAGTTTTTTCTTTCTTTTCCCATAATTAATCATCCTTAATTTAAATTATAGCAAAAATTTATATAGATATCACGAATAATATGCCAAAGTAAATAATTTACTATTTTATAAAGTAAATTATTTACAATATGAGTATAATTGTATATAATAAATACGAAAGGAGATAAATAAATATGACATATACAGAAAAATATCGTATTTCAAGAAAACCATTTCTCAAATATACTGACTGTTTGAACCTTATTGGAACGAATACGAAGATATTTACCAAGACTTACTATAATGACATGATAAAAGTTCTGGAAAAGAAATATGATTCGCGTTTTGGCCCTTGGGGAATTCCAAATAGGTATGTGATGGACTATCTTGGATTAGACGTAGAACTACTTCGTCTTAATGCTGAACGTGAAGAAAAAGAACAAAGAAAAGAACATGTATGTTAGTCGCCAAACCAGGATACATGTTCCTAATTGTAAGTGTTCGATGACACTTCAAATGGATTTTAACATTAAATTGTTACATAATCAATATGTGTGTACATCGAACGCTCTTTTCCATATACGTGAAAGGAGTGTTTTTATTATGGAAAATTTCAGTATTTTGAGCATTAATGACATAAAAAATTTAAACCAAAATGATCAAAATGAATTTATTGAAAAGATACTTAGAGGAGAAGGGAAAGTCAGTTTAATAACTGGTGCCCCAAAGTCCGGTAAATCTACATTAGCCTTGAATTTCGCCAAAGCAATAGCTTCAGGAACCCCTTTTTTGGGTTATAATACTATGAAATCTAGTGTTCTATATATCAGTTTGGATTCGGAAGCAGACACAATTGCTCATAAAATAAATGCTATGGGAGTTCAAAATAATTTGAATTTGTATTTTGTTACAGATGTATATATTCAGTTAGGAAATGATGTTGAATTAAGTACAAATGATGAAATACCCACTTTGTTAGAGGTGCTACAAGAAGCGGGTAATAAGATAAATGATTTAAAAGTTGTCATTTTAGACATGTTTGACAATGTGAGAAATTTAACGGAACACACGCAATATAGTAACGAAAAATTGCGCTCTGATTTAGACTTTGTGAAGGGGATTGCTAAAACTTTGGATTTACATATTCTCTTACTTAATCACGACCGAAAACAAGGTGCATCAAACGTATATAATGTTTCTATTGGAGGAACGAAATTAGTGGGATTACTAAATGGGAGTTTTATACATTTGAGTAGAGCTGGCTTAGGTAATAAAGTTGCAAAAATAGAGATTGGGGGCAGAAATGTCGAGGAACAAATATTAAATGTTTTTTTTGATTCAACATTGTGTGAGTTTATAAAATTACCGGAAAGTGAGATTGATGAGATTGATTTGGATATTGCAAAAATCAGAAATTATATACAAATAAAAAAAGAATTTAGAGGAACAATGTCATCGCTTTGTGCTCGAGTTGGTCTAACAATATCAGCTAGTGTATTGGGTAAAAAAATTAATAATAACCTGAAACTATTGGAAGCGGAAGGAATAAAGTGTGAAAAGATAGCAGGACACAGAAATGGTCGACTATATTGTCTAACTTTAATTTAGAAAGAGTGATTCTTCAAGTGAATCACTGCAAGGAGGACGGGTAGGACGCATGGGACACATTATGAATATATATATAAGAAGTGTCCCAAACGTCCCAAGTGTCCTCACACCAATGAAAATGAATAAAAGGAGCACATATAATGGCGGTATATAAGAATGAAAATGGAAGAGGATATCGGATTGTATATCGGAATCCGAAGACTAAAAAAGTAACGACAATTCGTACGAATGATAGTGGAGAACCATTTCTATTGAAGAAAGATGCAAAAGAGTTTGAATTGATATATTTGAATAAATATAAAAATATCAATAGAAATGTAACTATGGATGAATTGTTTGAAAAATATGTTGAGTATTTATCGGTACAACCGAGCAATTCAACAAAAAAGTTGAGGTCGTGGTATACGAACCACATCAAAAAGCCACTAGGCAAACGGAAAATATCAACAATATCAACTGAAGATTTGGAAAAGCTAAGTCGAGAAATGCGCAATAAGAATTATTCAATCAATTACATTAATAAAAATTGTGCAAACATAAAAACAATGTTGAATTATGCAGTAAGTCATGACATGTTGGTTCGAAATAATGCTGCGAATTTCAAGCCTTTGAAAAAGATTAAAAGTAGTAATGAAGTGAGATACTGGGAACCATATCAGTTTAAGATGGTCATTGACAGTATCCCTGAGGTATATTCAAAATCTCATACAGATCCTTTATTTATTAAATACTTTTTAATGTTCGGTTACCTTACAGGATGTAGAAAAGGCGAACAAAGAGCTTTGAAATGGACCGATATCGAATATCAAGGTGATACAGGAATCATTCATATCAATCATCATATTAATGAAGAAAATAAATATGTGTATGGTAGAAAGAATGGAAATGGATATTCAATTTACATGGACGAGGCATTATTAAAACTGGTAAAAGAAATGAGAAATTATTTTTCTGGGTTTGAGGGCTTCAAAAGAAATGGGTATATATTTCCATCATTATCAAAAGGATTTGATTATCCGATAGGTGGGCATACACCGGTTCGATGGATGGAAGAATTGGCGGAGTATAATGGATTACCTCATATTACCTATCATGGTTTAAGACACAGTTATGTATGTTATTTGAGTTCGAAATTAGGCTTAACTGTCTATGAGGTAGCGGATCGTATTGGAGATACAGTAGCTGTCGTTTTAGAGCATTACTATCAATTTTTCAATCAATCAAGAATTGATGTTGCAAATAAAATCACTGATAAAACGGACGAAAACATTATTTCGTTGTTTGAAGATGATGACTAAAGAAGGATAGGAAACATTTCCAAGTTCGGAAATGTTTGCGTAAGGACAACGTCCTTATCATTTCGAAGAAATGAAGCCCTGCAAGTGCAACTTGCGAAAAGCACGCATGAATATCTTGGGGTTGATGAGATATGAATGGCGTGCTATGAGGGATAGATAGTTGGTTGGAATACATTTTCTAAAGAAAATAGTATTCCATGAAAACTATCGTAAGGGAGCGTGCTCCCTTGTAGCTTTCAATTGTATTGAAAGCTATGCCTCCTGCAGGGACAAGATAAGCACAGCGGTGGGAGTTTTAACAAAACTGCCATATCTTGTATGGCAGTTTAAAAAAGAAATAAAAGACAAAATAAAGAAAGAAGAAAATAAAAATGGCAAGTGTAAAAAAATTCACTCAATCTGCAGTCGTAAATATGCTACGCCACAATGCTCGTACAATTGAAAATCCGTCTAACGAAGATATTGATGCGGATAAATCGGATTTAAATTATTCTCTATCCCCGTATCGCGGGCAATCGGACTATGACTACTTCATGGAGAGAAAATCTCAATTGTATTGTTATGGTAGAAATGACGTAAAGGTAATGGCTGGATGGATTATTACGGCTCCTAAAGACCTCGAGAAAGATCAATACGAAACGTTTTTCAAATTGTCGTATGACTTTTTAGAAGATCGATATGGTAGAGACAATGTGATACAAGCTGTTGTACATAATGATGAATCAGGGCAGCCACATCTACATTTTAACTTTATACCAGTTGTTGTAGATAAGAAACATGGTGGAGAGAAGATATGTTGTAACGATGTGTTAAATCGGAAAGAACTACGTTCTTTTCATCCGGATTTGAATCATTATTTGAAAGAAAGCGGAGTTGATTGTTCTATTATGTCTGGTATTACAAGAGAACAAGGCGGAAATAAAACGGTATTACAGTTGAAGCAGGAACGAGAACTCGAAATTGAAAGGAAAATAGAAATTGAACACCAATATTCTAGAGGTAGATGGCAATGACGAATATAAATGATATATTAGAGGATTTAAACAATATAATTCTTATTGTTTTGGTACTGGCAATTGTTTATTTGGTATTTACAATAATTAAGAATTATATAAAAAAAGACAATAAAACAAATGTAATATTGAAAGAAAGCTCAAGAGATTCAGCTGAGGGTATTATATTTGGAATAGAAAAACGTAATTTAGTATTTTCTCCAACGAATGCAGAAGGACATATTAGTGTTTTTGGAGGTTCTGGGGTAGGGAAGACATCAGCTATATTGATTCCAACCTTGTTGAAATGGAAAGGTACAAGTTTAACCATAGATATTTCTGGTGACATTTCAAAAAATGTAAATATGGAAAATAAATTAGTGTATCAGCCTGGTAATGGTTCTATTCCGTACAATGTTTTTTATCAAATTGATTTGGTTGATGAAAAATCAAAGAAAAATGAATTGCTAGAACAATTAGCATTTCTAATGATGCCGGATAACGACGAATTTAGCGATGCCAGCCAGTTCTACAATACAGAAGGACGAAAAATTTTGACAGCATCATTCATAGCGTTCTATTTTGCAGGATATGACTTTATAGATATTTGTAAAATGGTATTTCAAAGTAGCTGGAAGGATTTATTCTCGAGAATCGATGAAACAAAGAATCAGGATGCGATTCAGTACATCAATTCGTTTGAAGGAGCTTCTGAACAAAATACGTCAGGTTGTAAACAAGCGTGTGATGCAGTGATAAAGCTATTTGCGACAAATGAAACGATTCAAAAAAGTATAGGTAGACCAGTTGATGGTTCTGAAGGTTTTGATCCAAGTAAACTAGAAACAAAGAACGTGTTTGTTGTGATTGATGATAGTAAGTTAAAACTATATGCACCATTATTACATTTGATTACAGCTCAATGCTTAGAGTTTTTCTCAGAAAGATCGAATGAAAGTAAGACGAACATTCTGTTTTGTCTAGATGAATTTGTTTCACTAGGGAAGCTTGAAATAACAGATGCTTTGAGAAAATTAAGAAAAAAACATGTACGAATTATGATTCTTACACAATCTATGGCAGATATTGATTTGTTGTATGGTAAATCTGAGAGAATGGCCATGATGAACAACTTCTCATTTAAAGTCATTTTAGAAGCATCAGATACAGAAACACAAGATTATTTTGCAAAATTGATTGGATATAAACCAACCAAAAAGAAAAGTGTATCAACAAGTAATGTGAATACAACAAAGACATTGGCAGATGATAAAGAATGGATTATTGAACCTGCGAAATTAGCAAGGTTGGGAGATAATTTGATTTTACTTTATCGAGAAGGTTATAAATTATTGAAGAAGAATTTCTATTTTAAATATTAGGAGGACTAAAAATGGCTATATATTTATCGAATTTAAAATATTTGGTATCAGATATGCGAGAGAATAAAATTGATTTAAATGAGTTTGAAGTGCAATACCAGCGTTATAAATTCAGATGCATACTAGATATAGGTGCATCTCCATATGAGTTGTTGATTGGAGCAATAGATACAAATTGGGCGGCTGTCATTTATTTGAAAAAAGGATACGAAGCTGAAATGACGGATAAAGATTTTTATAAATTATGCGATTTATTAGAACTAAAACCAGGCGGAGGGGTTTTTACCTCATACATGTTTTTAAAATACATTTCAAATCATGCGCCTCACAAATGTAAAAGACGTATAGTTGATCCAATGTATTTGGTTCGTTATCGTCAATATAAGATTAAAGATAGTGATGAACCATGGAAAATATATTTTAAAGGCTGGAATAATCACGTATTGGATAAAAAAACAGCAAGGAATTTTGATAAAACAGAAAAGTTACTAGGGAAAAGAGTGGCTGATTATTGTAGAGAGCATAATATCAGCTCTATGTGGTCGGATAAAACAAGTGAAAAAAAGAAAGTAACGTATCCGTGGTGAAATTAATTTGTCTTTATTTCTTTTTGTTGAGTATACTTTTCTTCTAGTTCTAATTCTTCAATCAATATGCATTCTTTAGCAACACAGGATGTAAATATTTTGTGTTATGATGACAACCAAAAATTTCACTGGTAGGGATAGAAGAACAACTGTCCTTGTATCAACGAAAGTTGCGGAAAAAGAACGCCTGACTATGAATGAAAAGACACACGACTTGAGTTTGTTTACAGTTTTCAGATTAGTTGCTGATGAATATATGAATACCCATAATTGGTAATATGGATAGATAGAATGTGGAGTAGAATCGCAGTAGCAGATGCCAATTTTGTGGACATGTGAGTAACTCAGAGAGTTGTCCAAATATCAAAATACAGGTAAAATATATATCGCATAAATATTGAATATATAAGATAAGGGGGTGTGTTAATTGAAAGCTGTATCGAAGTCTGCAAGGGTAAGTCCAGAAGCAAAGCGCATAATTAAGGGATTGAAAAGCGGAGAATTGGAAGTGAGAAATGTTCCAAAAGAATTTGCTTTAGATTCTAATGTTGTAAAAGCAGAACGAAAATTAGGATTGAGAAAAAGTGGTTATCGAGGTTTTGATGTAATCACACAAACATTTTTTGTCGAAGAAGATTGGTTTCATACAGATTCGTTAGGGAATCTTGCTTCAGTATTGCATAAGATGATCTTTAATTCTTTTGAGGGATATTATAAGTTTTTGGATGGTGATATATACGAGAATGCTTGTTATTATCAGTATGAATTTGAAGATGGATTTTCCAAAAATCTTAATCTTGATATAGACCGATTGACAAAAGTAAAAAGTTTTGTGACAAAAACCATAGATGATTGTTCATACGAACAATCGCAGGATGAAATTGAATCTTATAAGCGTTGTGAAAAAGTAAATAAGAAATGCATAAAACAGTGGTTGGATAAATTCAATGCTTGTGATACATATGGACAATTCAAAAAGGTATGCAGTAATTATGAAAAATCGAAGGTTTCAGAATATAAATGTATAGAATTTTTCTTTTTCCAATATGCTTTTGATGCTCGCTGTAGAAAAAAGCATTTGAACGTACTTATGAAATATCTGTCAAAAGACTACATTGGTGGTGATGCTGTATTGGGATTATGCTTGATTCATACGCCAGAAATCATTATTGATAAATATGATTATTCACAAGCATCTGATACAACTAATAGGAAGCATAAAAAAGAAGTAAAAGATTTTGTGGAAGACTTGAAAAATCAGAACGTTGAGATAACTGTAGAAGGTTATTTTGATAAAGTAACACATTTTTATTGTGAAGAAACAAAAGTGTATCGCTATTATAATAATCAAGGAAGAAAGACTTTGAATCGTTGGCGTAGTGTAGATGTATGCCGAGCTTTTGAGACATTCGATGAATTTATCAAGTATAGAAATGGTAATTTAGAAAACTGTGACTTATCAGGAGCCATTGATTTGAATGTTGATTTTTCAAAATATACGACAGATGATACGACAAAATTACCGATAAGAGAAAATGCAAAATTGAATTGTAAAGTATTGA
>OKTJ01001029.1_pt1 | contig 13400 bp, 10 predicted proteins | sample 1606201 | NCBI WGS metagenome assembly OKTJ01 (sample SAMEA3879536, study PRJEB24766) | human gut metagenome | biome: human-associated habitat; feature: feces | place: USA | collected 1985/1987 | reverse complement strand
GTTTTTCTTTCATTTACGCTGTGAATGACTTGTGAGAGGACGCTTATACATGCCCAATTTATGCTGTGAACCGCACCACAGAATCTGCCAATTTACGTTATGGGATGAGTGCCTATATTGGGTTCTGCTGCTCGTATTCTGGATTGACGGATTTTATTGACACAATTCCAAGATTACTTTATACTAAGCCTACATCAAAGTCGCAGACAAATAACAGTTACGATTATGAAACTTTCGTAATCGTGATCATTCTTACAACGTTTCTGTCTGCAGATCCAAAACCTGATATATGGTTACGGGTATGATCTCAAAATTCAGTGCCGGTTCGGCAGGAGATTCCATTTTGATGAACAATTCAATGCATGAAAATTTTAATCTTAATTATTACAGTTAGCACCGTTGCATTTTTATGAAAAAATCTTTTACGTGCATTGAAAAATACCACACATTCTATTATCATAAAGGGGGAAAATGATTGAACACAAACGATGAGAAAATCCAATGGCATCCTGCATTTGATGCGGCATTGCAGATTGAACTTGGAGAAGAAACAAAGTATTTAGAATTTGATTCTGAACATCTGCTGTCGAAGAAACCAATGCAGATCGATGTGTTAGTCAAAAATGAAAGACATGTAAAAATCCAGAAGAATATTGGGAGAATTTTCCGACAGTACAATGTTGTAGAATACAAATCGCCGGAAGATGACCTTAACATTGACGATTTTTACAAGGTGTACGCATACGCCTGTATTTATAAAGCCGACACGGAGACAGTAGACTTCATACCGGCAGCAGAGCTGACAATTACTTTTGTATGTTACCATTATCCAAGAACCATGCTTCAGAAATTGCAAAGAGATCGGCAGATAACAGTCGAAAAACGATCATGCGCGCAAACTGGCAGGAATTAAAGGAGGAACGAAAAATGTGTGAAGCATTACGTGAATTATTTGCGGATGATCTGCGCGAATCGAGGGAAGAAGGAATTATGGAGGGCAGGAATGTTGGAAAACGCGAAGGCGAAGCTTCAAAAGTCATAGAAATAGTAATTAAAAAATATAAAAAAGGCTGCTCTGTAAAAGAAACAGCAGATATGCTGGAAGAAAATCCGTCAGTCATTGAGCAGATTTATGATATACTTCGGCAGAACGCACCGGATTATGATGTGCAGAAAATATATCAATTACTTTTGAAAAAAAACACACAGGACAGCTTAACATAGGAGCTGTCCTGTGTGTTTTTTCAGATCTTAGATGAAAAACCTAAAAATATTAATACTTTTTTTAATATTTCTATGAAATCATCCAATAAGAGTGTGAAACAGTTTTTCTCTCCACATTGCGGTGATTTTATGTCTGTGCCGGAGGAGTCTTTCTTCATCTGAGCGGTATCAGGTAAAGAACTGTTGCCGGATACATTGGCAGATCCGGCTGTAGAAGCAGTTTCGGAAACCGGATCTGCCACAGTATCTGTAGATGAACCAGCAGCGTTTGTATTACCTGATGCCGGTGGTACAGGTGTGGATGCCGGTGGTACCGGAGCTGGTGGCGCCGGGGCAGGATCTGAAATTACAGAAAAACCAGCCGTTGCCGTTCCGGTTGTTGATACAATGGCAATGCTGTGAGTTCCTTCGGAAAGACCGGCAAGGAAGGATGGAAGTAAAGTTATGATAGTACTTCCGGAGTGGGCGGTATAGTCTTTATCTTTCACTAATACATTTTCATCTACCTTAACTTCGATTAAGTTAGCGAGCGGTGCACTGGAACGAAATACTGCACCGGAGTGATTGTCTGGATTTTTGCTCACTTCTGCTTTGTCACCTTCCAGCATGACCGGTGGATTACCAGGAGACACAGGCGGTATTTCCGGTTCCGGTTTTCCATCAGGGGGAGTGACTGGTAATTTATCAATGACCTCACCAGCTTCTACTATGGCGTTACAATCTGTACATACCAGATCACCGGTATATCCGGTTTCCTCCTGTGTTGGCTCTTTAAAGCCCCGTCGCTGGAGATTCAAATGGCATGTTGGATCTATTTCTCCGTATTCCTTCCCACATTTTTCACAGACGGCTTTTTTCGTACAGGTCGCCTGTCCACCGGAATGGACATGTTGTTCCATTTCCCCTTCGATTTGAAAGGTAAGGACTTCCCCTTCTATAGCAGCGACAGTCACTTTGAGTTTGTCTGTAACCTGAAGCGAATCATTTAAGCCAAGGGCTGCATCAGATTTAGTGGATTGTGTACCGCCCATAACTTCCAGTGCCCAATTTCCCGGTTTTCCATTTAGATTGCTTGGAAAGCGGATGTCAGATTGCGCAAGATAACAGACTAAACCGGATTTTATGTTCGATGTTTCTGAATTGGTCAGCTGCTTCTCTGACTTATCATATTTGCTGCCATCTGTTGAGAAGTTTCTGTATTCCAGATACAGTGTCCTGTTCAGTTCCGGAATGCCTGCTTTATATCCGATACAGTCGTCAGTACCGGTGGCTGTGCCGCTGAGCTTTACTTTGTATTCACCCGGTTCTGTGATCGTCTTTAGAGTACTGTCGTCTGTCCATCCCAGAGCCTCTTTTTCTTTGATCGAAAGTCCCTGTGGAACAGGTGAGATGGCATTTGCCATGGCAGACATGAAATAAACCGGCGTTTGACCTGACGAATTGTATAAATCCAGCAGACCAAATATATGCCCCATTTCATGGATCGGAGACTTCAATGAAACGATCGGTTTTTGATCATTGTTTGCCATATACAGAGTTGAGTAGTTATTTATGACCTGTACATAATATTGGCTTTGAAGCATCCTGCCATCGCCAAGATTGATCTCCACATAGTCTGCATAATCCTTATAGTTCCAAAGCGGATCAGAGCGGTTTATCACAATATTTTGTGTCGTGTTTTTATAGATAACTGTAATGGAATCGATCTTTCCATCCCGGTTTTTGTCAAGATCCTCATAACTGTATGTCTGGCTGCCATTGTAATTTGTAATGGGGTTTCCATCCTGGATCGCCTTGTTTATGGCATCAGACCAATCGGTGCGCAGCTCGTACATACGGTAGGCTTTTTCACCACTTGTTTTATAACCGATTGGATTATCTGCACTGTAACCGGCATAGTAACCGCGTTCATGTTTCAACTGCAGGGAACCGCCGTTATCAAACAGATAAAGACTATTCATGCGCAATTTGTCTGAGGACGCATTCCGGTAGTAATCGCCCACGGAATAATAGGCAGTGTTATAGGAATTGTCTATGATCTCACGCACAGAGACACCTTGATAAATATCATTCACAAATTCATTCTCATCTGCAAATCTGGCAAATACGATTAAATTTGTAAAGTTTGAATCGGAAGTCTGTTCTGTATTCCCGGCAGCTGCGCCCTTTACGGACAGAGAGCCAAAACCGACATTCAGCAGCAGACACATGGATATCAGCAATCCGAAAAATGTACATATTTTTTTCATACATATTCTCCTGTTTGTCGTTGAATGTTGCATAGGTTTTTATAGTTTCTGGAAGAAAGGCGTAGAGCAGTTTTTTATTTCTTAAAATTCGCTCTTTTTCTTAAAGTCGGATCCAAAATTCTCTTACGGATACGAAGGGATTTCGGAGTAACCTCCAATAACTCGTCGACATCGATGAAGTCAAGTGCCTGCTCTAAGCTTAAAATCTTAGGCGGAACTAAAGTCAATGCTTCGTCAGCGGAAGAGGAACGTGTATTGGTAAGGTGTTTCTTCTTACATACGTTTAACTCGATATCCTCGTTTCTGGAGCAGGAACCGATGACCATACCTGCATATACTTTTTCACCAGGTCCGATGAACAAAGTACCACGGTCCTGTGCAGAGAACAGACCGTAAGTGACAGATTCGCCGGATTCGAATGCGATCAGCGAACCAAGCTGACGGTAAGCAATATCTCCGCGGTAAGTATCATAGCCATTGAAAATGGTGTTGATAATACCATTACCTCTGGTATCGGTCATAAATTCGCCTCTGTAACCGATCAGACCGCGGGATGGGATATTGAACTCAAGTCTTGTATATCCGCCGGTCAGAGGTTTCATATTGATCATTTCACCTTTGCGCTGGCTTAACTTGTCGATAACAGCACCGGTATACTCATCCGGAACATCGACATAGGCAAGTTCCATAGGTTCTAATTTCTTGCCGTTTTCGTCTGTGTGATATAATACTTCAGCCTTACTTACGGCAAACTCATATCCCTCACGACGCATATTTTCAATCAATACAGATAAATGTAATTCGCCGCGGCCCGATACTTTGTAGCTGTCCGGGGAATCGGTCTCCTCTACACGAAGGGAAACGTCTGTATTTAACTCGCGGAATAAACGGTCTCTTAAGTGGCGGGAAGTGATAAACTTTCCTTCCTGACCTGCCAATGGACTGTCATTTACGATGAAGTTCATGGAAAGAGTCGGCTCGGAGATCTTCTGGAATGGGATCGCAACCGGGTTCTCCACAGAACAGATCGTATCACCGATGTGAATATCAGCAATACCGGAAATAGCAACGATGGAACCAATATTTGCTTCTTCGACATCTACCTTATTTAATCCGTCAAATTCATATAATTTGCTGATGCGGACTTTTTTCTTTTTGTCAGGATCGTGATGGTTGACTACGACCGCTTCCTGATTTACTTTCAGGGAACCATTGTCGATCTTACCGATACCGATACGTCCAACGTATTCATTGTAATCAATGGTACTGATCAGTACCTGTGTCGGTGCTTCAGGATCACCTTCCGGAGCAGGAATGTAATCTAAAATGGTTTCAAATAATGGTGTCATATCTTTTTTGTTGTTTACAAGGTCGTGGATTTCACGAACGGCATAACCGTCTCTTGCGGAAGCAAAAAGGAATGGGCAGTCTAACTGCTCGTCAGAGGCATCCAGATCCATAAATAACTCTAATACTTCGTCCACAACTTCGTTTGGACGGGCTTCCGGGCGGTCTACTTTATTGACACAGACGATAACCGGGAGTTTTAAATCCAGAGCTTTCATCAAAACGAATTTGGTCTGAGGCATAACACCTTCAAATGCGTCAACGACAAGGATAACACCGTTTACCATTTTAAGGACACGCTCTACCTCGCCACCGAAATCGGCGTGGCCAGGAGTGTCGATGATGTTGATCTTTGTTCCTTTGTAAGTGATCGCTGTATTTTTGGAGAGGATTGTGATACCACGTTCCTTCTCAATATCGTTGGAGTCCATGACACGTTCAGCAACTTCCTGATTCTCACGGAATACACCACTCTGTTTTAAAAGTTCATCGACCAGTGTTGTTTTGCCATGGTCAACGTGGGCGATGATTGCTATGTTACGTACGTCTTCACGTTTCTGTTTCATAAAAAATCTCTCTTTCTTCTGTGCGGAAAAGAAATTATCTAGAAATAAATCCTGTCTTTTCCTATTAATATAGCTTATAAATTAACTCGAACCCATATATTCTATCACAATTTTATGAGAACGCAAGTAGGCAGCAATATTTTTTTTCAAAACAATATAAAAAACTTATCGACAAGTTACACGAAATTTTTTCTGGAAGGAAATGGTAAAACCATAGTTGTCAGGCAAATCACCGGTCGATTCCGGTGATAAGAGGAAGGGAGAAAAAATTCATGGCAGATAAAATTTTTGAAAATAACCAGGTGTCAATTGTGGGAGAGATTGTTTCTGATTTCAGATTCAGCCACGAAGTGTATGGAGAGGGCTTTTATGTGGTAGATGTCGCAGTCAACCGGCTGAGCAATTTTATGGATTACATACCACTGATGATCTCAGAACGGCTCATTGACGTGAATGAGGACTATATTGGTCAGACCATATATGTTATGGGACAGTTCCGGTCATTTAACCGGCACGAGGAAAAAAAGAACCGTCTTGTTTTATCCGTTTTTGTAAGGGAACTGGAATTGTTAGATGAGATCGACGAGGATATGAAGACGAACCAGATTTTTCTGGATGGCTACATCTGTAAAGATCCGATTTACCGGAAAACACCGCTTGGAAGAGAGATTGCAGACCTTTTGATCGCGGTGAACCGTTCTTATGGAAAATCAGATTATATTCCATGCATCTGCTGGGGAAGAAATGCAAGGTTTGCATCCGGTTTTGAAGTCGGTGGGCATGTTCAGGTATGGGGACGTATCCAGAGCAGGGAGTATGTGAAAAAACTGAGCGAGACAGAGACAGAAAAGCGCGTGGCATATGAGGTTTCTGTGAGCAAAGTGGAATTTATCGAAGACGAAGAGTAGAAGTTGGCAGGGAAATCATTCCTGAGAGTAGATATTGACAGGGAAATCGTGCATTGACAATGGAATAAGATGGTGTTATGATTTACGCAATGAAAATATTGCTTGGTAGAGGTCGCGTGCTTTATGAGTCGCTTTTTGGATGTATCAGGAACAGTTGATAAGAAGCAAAAGGAAAGTACGCCGAAAGGGTATGCAGCCTGAAGGCATATTACTTGGGCATAAAGTGAAGAACTTTATGACTGTCATCTGAATGGAGATCATTTGAGATGGGGAGCTATCAGATTCTAGGCAGATCTGCAAAGGTGCAGGATGCGTTTGATGTTAGAATTTTGAGACCGGCTCGTCAGCCGGTCTTTTTTTACTTTACTGTAGCAACATTTTTAACAAAAAAAAATGCAGTGCGTATAATGACGATAGGAGGAGAATGCAATGTCTATTTTTAAAGGAGCAGGTGTAGCAATCGTCACACCGATGAAAGAAAACGAAGAAGTCAATTACGAAAAATTACAGGAACTGATCGATTGGCAGATCAATCAGGGAACAGATGCCATCATCATTGCTGGAACGACAGGAGAGAGTTCCACACTGACCATGGAAGAGCACAGTAAAGTAATCAAAGCAGCAGTAGAATTTGCAAAACACCGTGTACCGGTTGTGGCTGGTTCCGGTTCGAACTGCACAAGAGAAGCAATTTATCTGACACAGGAAGCAGAGGAAGCAGGAGCGGACGGAATCCTTGCAGTGACACCTTATTATAATAAATGTACACAGGGCGGTCTGGTACGTTATTATTCTGAAATTGCAGAGTGTACAAAGTTACCGATCATCATGTATAATGTACCTGGAAGAACCGGATGCAATATTCTTCCGGAGACAGCAGCAAAGATTTTTAAGGAAGTTGAAAATGTAGTAGCAATCAAAGAGGCGACAGGAAGTGTTGCACAGGCATCACAGTTAATGTATCTGACCGATGGCAGGATCGACCTTTATTCCGGCGAGGATGGAATCGTAGTTCCGCTTATGGCGATCGGTGCGATCGGAGTGATCTCTGTATGGTCAAATGTTGCACCTGCCAAAGTACATGGCATGTGCCAGAGTTTCTTTGACGGAGACTTACAGTCCGCAATGAAGATACAGAGAGAGGCACAGCCGCTTGTCAGTGCATTATTCTCAGAGGTCAACCCGATTCCGGTGAAGAAAGCGTTAAACCTCATGGGAAGAGAAGTTGGAACACTTCGTTCTCCTTTGACGGAGATGACCGATGCAAATGCAGCTGTTTTGGCAGATGCAATGAAAGCATATGGCATTTTAGATTAAAAGGAAGAGACTGTCGTATCCGGGTGCGGCAGTCTTTTTGGATTTATTGATAAATTATATCCAAAGATAAAATTCGAAAGGTGGATTTTTAAGTATGACAAAAGTAATTATGCATGGATGCAATGGAAAAATGGGACAGACGATCACGGCGATGTGCAAGGATGATCCGGAAATTGAGATCGTGGCAGGCATAGATCTGTATGACGGGATCAAAAATGATTATCCGGTATTTCCGAATATCTCCGTCTGCGACGTGAAGGCAGATGCAGTGATTGATTTCTCAAATGCAAAGGCAGTGGATGATCTGCTCATCTACTGTGAGGAAAAACAGGTGCCGGTTGTATTGTGCACGACCGGTTTGTCCGAGGAACAACTCGCAAAAGTAAAACAGGTCAGCGGACATGTGGCAGTTTTAAAATCAGCCAATATGTCACTCGGCATCAATATGCTGATGGAACTTTTGAAAAAGGCGGCTTTAACGCTCGCACCGGCAGGTTTCGATATGGAGATCGTGGAGAAACACCACAATCAGAAATTGGATGCACCGAGCGGAACGGCTCTCGCTCTGGCAGACTCCATGAATGAGGCGCTGAATGAGAAGTATGCCTATGTTTATGACAGAAGCCGGGAGAGAAAGAAGAGAGAAAAATACGAGATCGGAATTTCCGCAGTGCGCGGTGGAAATATCGTGGGAGAGCATGAAGTGATCTTTGCAGGACAGGACGAAGTGATCGAATTTAAGCACACGGCATATTCCAAGGCAGTTTTTGCCAAGGGAGCAGTGCAGGCGGCAAAATTTCTTGCAGGAAAGCCGGCAGGATTTTATGATATGAGCGATGTCATTCAGGCGCAATGATGAATGAAGTATAAATCAGTACACAGAATAAAAACAGGATGGTGACGGATGGAACAGACCGATTTACGTTATTTAAAAAGTCTTGCAAAGCAGTATCCGACCGTGGCGGCGGCCGCCACAGAGATTATCAATTTACAGGCGATTTTAAGCCTGCCGAAGGGAACCGAACATTTTATCACGGATATCCATGGCGAATATGACCAGTTTCAACACGTATTAAAGAACGGTTCCGGAGCGATCAAGAGAAAGATCGAGGACGAGTTCGGGAATGCCATCAGTCAGGCAGAAAAGAAATCGATCGCCACACTGATCTATTACCCGGAACAGAAGATGGAGCAGGTGATAAAGACCGAGGAGAACATGGAGGACTGGTACAAGGTCACATTGTACCGCCTGATCAGGATCTGCAAAGGAGCGTCTTCCAAGTACACCCGTTCCAAAGTGCGCAAGGCGCTTCCGAAAGATTTTGCCTATGTGATCGAGGAACTTCTGACCGGAAGACCGGATGTATCCGATCAGGAGGCATATTATAATGAAATCATCCATTCGGTGATCCGGACAGGCAGGGCAGCAGAACTTGTGGTGGCATTCTGCAACCTTATCCGCAGACTTGTAGTGGATCATCTGCATGTTGTCGGCGATATTTTTGACAGAGGACCGTATCCAAACCTTATTATGGATACGTTAATGTCACATCATTCCGTGGATATCCAGTGGGGAAACCATGATATCTCGTGGATGGGGGCAGCAGCGGGCAATCAGGCGCTGATCTGCAACGTGATCCGCATCTCCGCAAAATACGGCAATCTGAATCTGCTGGAGGATGGATATGGGATCAATCTGGTGCCGCTTGCGAGACTGGCAATGAACCGTTATGACAAAGATCCATGCAGCTGTTTTAAGCTGGATTACCGGGAAGAGGAATATGATGTCCGGGATGCAATGCTCGATGAGAAAATGCACAAGGCGATCGCCATCATGCAGTTTAAGCTGGAAGGACAGATGATCGTGGGACACCCGGAATTTGGAATGGAGAACCGTTTGCTGCTCGATAAGATAGACCCCGCAGCCGGTACAGTCCTGATCGAAGGGAAGAAATATCCGCTCCGGGATCTGAATTTTCCAACCATTGACTGGGAACATCCGTATGAGCTTTCGGCGGATGAGGCAGATGTGATGGAACGTCTGACTGCCGCATTTTTAAATTGTGAAAAATTACAGAGACAGGTGCGTTTTCTTTTTACCAAGGGAAGCCTGTATCATGTATACAATGGAAATCTTCTGTATCACGGCTGTGTGCCGCTGAATGAGGATGGCTCTTTTACCAAAGTCAATATTTACAGCACGGAATATGCCGGAAAAGCGTTGTACGATGTGTTAGAAAGCTACGCCAGAAAAGGTTATTACGCCATTGACCCGGAAGAGAAGAAAAAGGGATCAGACATTCTCTGGTTTATCTGGGAAAATAAAAATTCACCGGTGTTTGGCAAAGATAAGATGACAACGTTCGAGCGGTATTTTGTGGCAGAGAAAGCGACACATGTGGAACCGAAAAATCCGTATTACCGGCTGCTGGAAAAAGAAGAGATCGTAAATGCGATCCTCGCAGAGTTCGGACTGTCCGGCCAGGAGGCGCATATTGTCAATGGACATATCCCGATCGAGGCAAAAAAAGGAGAGTCCCCGGTGAAGTGCGGGGGCAAGCTTCTCATCATAGATGGCGGCTTTTCCAAGGCTTATCAGCCAAAGACCGGAATTGCCGGGTACACATTGATCTACAATTCATATGGACTTGTGCTGGCGGCACATGAGCCTTTTGAATCCGTGGAAAAAGCAGTTTCGGATGGGAATGATATTGTATCACATACGATTCTGGTGCAGCATGTTGTGAGACGGAAAACGGTTGCAGATACAGATAATGGAAAAGTGATGCGGGAAAATATCCGTGATCTTGAAAATTTACTTCAGGCATATCGTGAAGGAACGATTGTAGAAAATCCTTAAAAGTGTTATACTACATCTATCTTACCATAATTTACCAGAGTAACATATGGTCTGGAATAATATGATACCAAAGAAGGGAGTTTCTTATGAAAAAGAAAGTAATACAGATTTTATCCATTGCATTGTGCATGGTGTTGTTGTCCGGAAGCACTGTCACGGCAAATGCAGCAAAGAAATCATCGAATACAGGTGCATATCAGGCAGTATTTGATGCAGAATATTATTATAATTCCAACCCGGATCTTCAGGCGGCGTTTGGATATGATGCACAGAAGTTGTTCAATCATTTTGTATCTTCCGGCATTTATGAGGGAAGATCAGGCTGCGCTAATTTCAATGTTGCAATTTACAGAGCCAATTACCCGGATCTTCAGGCAGCATTCGGCAATGACCTTGCATCCTACTGTGCCCATTATGCGGCAAACGGTGCAGCAGAGGGAAGAAATGCAACGACACTGATCTCGGCAGGGGAGGGAGCACAGGCAGCGATTGTCCGTGGTTCCTGCACAACAAAGTTTGATCCGAGAGCTTCCAGAGCAACCAACATTGCAGTGGCAGCTTCCAGAATCAACGGTGTAGTCATTCAGCCAGGGGAAGAGTTTTCCTTTAACAAAACAATCTTACCAAGAACGGCAGCAAACGGTTATGTGGAAGCGCCAATTTATGTGAGTGGTAAACATTCCACAGGAACAGGCGGAGGTATCTGTCAGGTATCTTCTACCATGTATTCTGCAATGTTAAACGGAGGAATCCCGGCGACTGAGCGTCACCCACATTCTCTCCCGGTTCCATATCTTCCAGAAGGCAGAGATGCGACAATTGCAGGTAATTATTACGACTTAAGATTTGTGAATATTTATAATACGCCATTGCAGATTTCAGCAGTAGCAGATTTAAGAACCGGTACAGTCAGTGTGACATTAATCCAGCAGTAATTTTTAAGAAAAATAAGAACAGCAAAATACGAAACTTAAGTATATTAGGTTTCGTATTTTGTTTTCACGGAAAAGGGGGATTACGATGAACGGAAAAAAAGTTATGTTAACAATCCAGGGGGAGAAAAAAGAGTATCCGGCAGGAACAAGTTTTTTGCGCATTGCGCAGGATTACAGCGATGCGTATCAGGATGATATTGTTCTGGTATTGTACAATAGGAGACTGCGGGAATTAAATAAGTGTGCAGATGGAGACGGAACCGTAGAATTTCTCACAACCGCAGACAAGACAGGGAAAAAGGCGTACCGCAGAAGCGTGACACTTTTAATGCAGAAGGCAGTCTATAATCTCTGGGGAAAAGGGAATATATCGGTGCGTGTAAAATACTCCATCGGACAGGGAAATTATTGTGAACTTGTGAAGTGGGAGAATGATACAGAGGAAGTTGTGAAAGTATCAGGAACAGAAATCAATAAATTAAAGAATGAGATGTATCAGATGGTAGTTTCCGATATTGAGATCCACAAGGAGAGTATCAATACGGATGACGCCGTGACACTGTTTCATGACCTTGGAATGACAGACAAGGAAAAACTGTTCCGTTACCGGAGAAGTTCCAGAGTCAATATTTATGAACTCGATCATTACATGGATTATTTTTACGGATTTATGGTGCCATCGACCGGATATCTGCGCTATTATGATGTGATCCCTTATGCGGATGGATTTATGCTTCAGTTCCCGGATAAAAATACGAGAGAGGTCGCACCGTTTGTTCCGGCAGAAAAACTGTTCCACACGTTAAAGACATCCAGAGACTGGGGAAAAATGCTTGAGATCGATACGATCGGAGCCTTAAATGATGCGATCGCAGCCGGAAAAACACAGCAGATGATACTGACGCAGGAAGCCCTGTTTGAGGAGCGTATCGGAAGGCTTGCCGAGGAGATTATTTCAGCAAAAGACCGGAAATTCATTATGATCGCAGGACCATCCTCCTCAGGAAAAACGACTTTTTCACACAGACTGTCCATTCAGCTGGCTGCAAAAGGACTGAATCCGCATCCATTTCCACTGGATGATTATTATAAGAACCGGGATATCTGTCCAAGGGATGAGAACGGCGAACTGGATCTTGAATGTCTGGATGCGCTGGATGTGGAATTATTCAACCATGATATGAATGAACTGCTGGCAGGAAAAACAGTCAATCTTCCTATTTTTAATTTCAAGACGGGAAGAAGGGAATATAAAGATAAGCTTATGACACTGGGAAAGGATGATGTGTTAGTCATCGAGGGAATCCATGGTCTGAATGACAAGTTGTCCTACTCCCTGCCGATTGAGAGCAAGTTTAAGATTTATATCAGTGCGCTGACGCAGTTGAATATTGATGAACATAACTGTCTGCCGACGACTGACGGAAGACTGATCCGGCGGATCGTCCGCGATGCACGGACACGCGGAACCTCTGCAAAAGAGACCATCGCCATGTGGGATTCCGTGCGCAGAGGAGAAGAAAAGTATATTTTCCCATTTCAGGAAGGTGCAGATGTGATGTTTAACTCCGCGCTCATCTACGAACTGGCGGTTCTTAAAATGTATGCGGAACCATTGCTTTTTGCCATTGACAAAGACTGCCAGGAATATTTAGAGGCAAAGCGTCTGCTGAAATTCCTGGACTATTTCCTTCCAATGCCGAGCGATGGGATCAACCAGAATTCCATTCTGCGTGAATTTATCGGCGGAAGTTGTTTCAATGTATAAATACAATTGAAAAAATTTTCTTGCGAAAAAATTTTCTTGCGAAAAAAAATTTCTTGCGAAAATTAAAGGAATAGTGTATATTAAGGAGCGTCGCAAAGTTTTTGCGGCGTTCTTTCAGTTTTTAAAATAAGTAGGACAAATGATCGCGGCTGCAAGTGTCGAAAGACCGCAGGTGAGGAAAGTCCGGGCTTCACAGGGCAGGATGCCGGATAACGTCCGGTGGAGG
>OKTJ01001009.1_pt1 | contig 13820 bp, 8 predicted proteins | sample 1606201 | NCBI WGS metagenome assembly OKTJ01 (sample SAMEA3879536, study PRJEB24766) | human gut metagenome | biome: human-associated habitat; feature: feces | place: USA | collected 1985/1987 | reverse complement strand
ACGGCATACCACCGTAAATCCCAATACTCTGTAATTTTGGCACTCGCCCAGGCTGCGATTAAGTCTCCCCGGAAATAAAATCTGATAGGACAAAGAAGAAAAAAGCTCTTGGCTTCTGTAATGGAGGCCAAGAGCTTTTTTGCATCTTGTTTTGTAAGCGGAAAGAGGTTCCAATAATAGAAAAGAAAGCGTACATCGGTCGAATAAGGTGGTGGATTTATGAATGGTTTAAAGTTAAAAGAAGAAGTATTTATGCACAAAAAATGATCGATAAAATTGTACAAAAGGCGAATGGAATCTCTATGAATTTTATGTTAACATCTTATTACAACACGTGATTCCTCGGAAGCGTCAGTTGTACTTGTGAACAAAGGATAGTGCTCGGTAGAGTGTCTATACCTGCAGGTATAATTATGACTGCAGTCCGAGGCTTTTTCTTTATCCGAAACGGAGAGGGTGGGTGCTATGCGAATTGTTCGGAAAATCAATAACAGTGCCGCTGTTGCTCAGGACTCCCGCGGGAAGGAACTGATCGTGATTGGTAAGGGCATCGGGTTTCCGGCGGTTCCATACGAACTGACGGATATGTCGCGGATAGACCGCACGTTTTACGATATCGACCCGCGTTATTTTGAGATGATCAGTACTCTTCCGCAGGAGATTCTTCTGGCGAGTGCCGACATTACAGAAGATGCGCAGGTCGTACTGAATACGACCCTTAACTCCAACCTGCCGCTGACACTGGCCGACCACCTGAACTTTGCGGTGGAGCGTTTTCGCAGCGGGTTGAACCTGACGATCCCCATTGCCTATGATATCCGTCATCTGTATCCCAATGAGTTTGATCTGGGCGTAAAAGCATTGGATATCCTGAAGGAATACACGGGGGTCTCACTTCCGGATTCCGAAGCGGTCAGCATTGCAATGCATTTGATCAATGCTGAAATCGAAAACAGCGAGATCCATTCCCTCGTAAAGGCGTTGGAGATTCAGGAAGGCGTGGAGTCCATTGTGGAGCGGGAAATGAACCTGAAACTGGATAAGGACAGCTACAGTTACTATCGGTTCACGATGCATATCCGCTATCTCATCCAACGGCTGATGAGCGGTACTCAGAGCGAAACGGGGAGTGGCAGCATGGTAAAGATGCTGGCCAATGATTACCCTAAAACATATATCTGTGCTAAAAAGATTGCGGCTTTCTTGCAAAAGCAGGAGAATTGGTGTTGTAATGATGAGGAGCTTCTCTATTTGATGTTGCATATCAACCGCGTCTGCCAGAAAAATACATAAACAGCTTCCGTTGCTTGGAGCGGCACTCGCCATTTGCGGGACGTGATCCGGGGACAGAGCGCATCCTACCTGAAAACGCAAGCGTTTTCAGGTAGTTTGAAGGCGCTTTGTGCCCGGATCTTTTATTACATATTGAATGAACAGCGGTGCAGGGCCCGCATCGTTTTTTCAGATAAAAAATCAGGAGGATTAGCCATGAAACAGGATGCATTCTTTCAAACTATCATACATCACATCGGTGGTGAAGGCAATGTTGCACGAAAACGTTTTGACGGAGAGCACCTGTATGTCACTGTGAAAGACAGCGGTATGGCAGATCTAGAAGAACTGAACCGTTTGGATGGGGTTTCCGGTACGGAACTGAACCGGAACATTCTGTCCGTTACCATCCAGGAAGATTTTTTGGAGGATGTTACAATGGCAAAAGATTTCAGACAGCTGGCGCAGAATATCATGACGTTGGCTGGAGCAAAGGAAAATGTTACTTCCGTATTTCACTGCATGACCCGTCTGCGCATGACGGTCAAGGACGTCAAGAAGGTAGACCAGAAAGCTATCAATGATCTGGACGGCGTGTTGGGCGTCACCTATCAGGGCGGTCAGCTGCAGGTCATCATCGGCAAGGATCTGCTGAAGGTTTATGAAGAGGTGCTGAAGCTGGGCTACAGCGATGGCGGCGCTGTGGACGAAAAACTGGACGGTGACCTGAAAGGCGAAAAGATTTCGGTTGGGCAGGCAGTGATTGGTTACATTTCCGCTGCCGTACAGCCTATGGTTCCGGCACTGATCGGCGGCGGTATGATCAAGGTGTTCCTGCTGCTGATCTCCAAGGTTTATGCTCCCTTTGCGGACAGTTCTACTTATACGCTGCTGAGCATCGTGGGCAATGCGGTATTTTATTTCATGCCCATTTTGGTCGCTTATGGAGCGGCCAAGAAACTGGGTGCGACCCCCACGTATTCCATGGTCGTGGCCGGTGCACTGGTCGCTCCTGAATGGACGGCTATTGTAAGTGCTGGCGATCCAGTCACCATGTTTGGTATCAATGTTGCCCTGAAAGGATACGGCAGTTCTCTGCTTCCTGCGCTGCTGCTGGCAATCGTTGCGTATTATGTGGAAAAATTCCTGAACAAAGTGATTCCCGGCGTGTTCAAGCCTATCTTTGTCGGTACGTTGACAATGGCCGCCACCTATGCCGTCTCGATCCTTGCACTGGCGCCTCTGGGTCAGCTGGCAGGTACCTATGTCACCGCCGCGATCCTGTGGTTGTATAACATTGCAGGCCCCATCACGGTTGCTCTGTTTACGGCTCTGTTCCCCTACATGGTCATGACCGGTATGCACATGACCTTGGGAGCTCCCATGATCCAGCTGCTGTCGGAAACTGGTTTTGATCCCCTGTTCCGCCCCGGTATGCTGCTGTCCAACATGGCAGAAGGCGGCGCTTCTCTGGGTATCGCTATCAAGGCAAAGGACAAGGCAATCAAATCCGAAGCACTGTCCGTTGCAGTGGGCTGCATCTTTGCTAGTGTGACCGAGCCGGCCATTTACGGTTTTAACCTGCCGCTGAAGAAACCTATGTGGGCTGTTTCCCTCGGCGGCGCCATCGGTGGTGTCGTGGCCGCTCTGCTGGGTGCCCATAACTACGAGTATGGCTCTTCCTCCCTGTTTGCCCTGCCGATCTTTGAGGATACCATCGTGGCTATGGTTATTGCAATCATCGTGACGATCGTAGCATCCTGTGTACTTACGATTCTCTTTGGCTTTGACGAGGAAATCTTGAAGAAACACTGATCTCAAAATTTTGTTCGCCCCGGGGAGCGCATGCGTCCCGGGGCGTTGGAGGTATTATGAAACTTAAGTCCGATTTTTTGTGGGGTGGAGCACTTGCGGCTAACCAGTGCGAGGGTGCCTGGCAGGAAGACGGCAGGCTGCCTGCGTCTGCTGACTTTCTGCCGGATGCAGCCCACGGCAGATGGAATGCCATGCTGCATCCGGGAAACATTCTGGAAACGCGGTACGATTATTATCCTAGTCGGGAAGCAATTGATTTTTATCATCGATACAAAGAGGATATCCGCCTTCTTGCAGAGAGCGGGATCAAGGCGCTGCGTTTGTCCATTTCATGGACGCGGATCTATCCGACCGGGGAAGAGAACGCCCCGAACGAAGATGGCCTGCGTTTTTACGAGGAACTGTTTACGGAGTGTCGTAGGTACGGGATAGAGCCGGTGGTCACCCTGTGCCACTTTGATGTGCCGGAAGCCCTGATCCGGAAATATGGTGCCTGGGCAGACCGCAGGCTGATTGCACTGTATGAAAAATATGCTGCCACCGTGTTTGAACGCTACCGGAATCTGGTAAAATACTGGATGACCTTCAATGAGATCAACATGATCACCCACATCCCTTATCTGGGCGGTGGCCTGCTGGTGGACAAGGACGACCCGGAGTTCAACCAGATCGTGTACAATGCCGCGCATAACCAGCTGGTGGCAAGTGCCTGCGCGGTGCGGATCGGTAAAAAAATCAATCCGAATTTCCAAATTGGATGCATGATGGCGGCCGGAAGCTTTTATCCCTATTCCTGTAACCCCAATGATGTGATGGAAGCACGTATCAGTAACAACAAAAATTATATTTTTCCGGATGTCCAATTGAACGGCTGTTACTCCGGATTTGCCCGGAATTACTTTGCAAAATTGGGCATCACGCTGGACGAACAGCCGGGTGATGACGAACTTCTGGCTCAGAACACCTGCGATTTTCTGGGATTCAGTTACTATTCCTCCAGGCTGATCTCCACGGATCCGGAGCATCTGAAAAATGTGGCGGATGGCAACGCCATTACTACCCTGCGCAACCCGTATCTGCAGATCACGAAATGGGGACGTCAGATCGACCCGGTCGGCCTGCGCGTGACCATGAATGATCTGTATGATCGCTATCACAAGCCGTTGTTCATTGTGGAAAACGGTTTGGGCGTGGAGGATACTCTGGAAGTGGACGGTTCCGTCCATGACCCCTACCGGGTGGAGTATCTCGATGCTCATATCACCCAGATGAAAAAAGCCGTTCTGGAGGACGGCATTCCCTGCATGGGATATCTGGTCTGGGGCATCATCGATCTGGTCAGCGCGGGCGGCGGTGAAATGGATAAGCGGTACGGATTGGTCTATGTAAATAAACATAACGACGGCACCGGAGACCTCGCCCGCTACAAAAAAGATTCTTTTGGCTGGTACGCACAGAAGATTCGGGAAGAGTGCTATGAATAAAGCATATAAGCAGTATTTTGATCTGATATTTGGCTCCACACTACTGACTTTGGGTATCTACCTGTTTGTCACCCCCAATGGTATCAACTTTGGCGGTGTGATAGGCCTGGCTCAGATTATAGAGATTTTTCTGCGTAGGTTCATTGCAATCCGCAGTGATGCAAACCTTGTTGGTATGATCAATTTCCTCATCAATGTACCGCTGTTCCTGATAGGATACCGGGTCATGAGCCGCAGGTTCTGCATCAAAACCATGCTCTCGGTAGCAGTGCAGACGTTGCTTCTCTCAGTACTTCCGCCGCTCAAAGCACCCCTTGTGGAGGATGTGCTGCTAAACAGTATCTTCGGCGCTATTCTCTGTGGTGTAGGTGTCGGCTATGCGCTGCGGGGCAGTGGGTGCTGCGGCGGCATGGACATTGCATGCATGTGTCTGGTAAAGAAATACCCAGATTTTAAAAGCGGACGGCTTTCTATTTATGTCAATGCGGTTCTCTTTTCGGTCTGCCTATTCCTTTTTGATTTGGAAACTACGATGTACTCCATCATCTTTGTGGCAATCCTGTATACGGTGGCAGATAGGTTTCACGACCAGAACATCAATGTGGCGGCCCTGATATTTACGGATGTTTCCACTGTGCAGACTGAAATCCTGCAGAAGATGGGCCGCGGCGTCACCTTCTGGAACGGATACGGTGCGTACACCAACCACCCTAAGAAGATCCTTTTCTGTGCCGTGAACAAGTATGAAATCGGGGAGCTGCAGGAAATTATTCACGAGCAGGATCCCAATGCCTTCGTCACATTCTTTGTAGGTCCTCTGATCCATGGCGGATTTGAAAAAAGGCTATGAGATCGAGGGTAATCGCATAGAACAAATGAAGCGAAGAACGCTCTGTAATTTTGGCACCCGCCCAGGCTGCGATTAAGTCTCCCCGGAAATAAAATCTGATAGGACAAAGATGCAAAAAGCTCTTGGCTTCTGTAATGGAGGCCAAGAGCTTTTTGCATCTTGTTTTGTAAGAGGAAAGAGGTTACAATAATAGAAAAGAAAGCGTATATCAGTCGAATAAGGTGGTAGGCCTATGAAGTTTTTCGAAGTGGTTCCCAGTGAACTTTTCTCGCCGCTGGCTTCGCCCAACCGTATTTTATATGCGGATGCACTGGACGTACTGTACGCAGCATACCAAGAAAACCTGAAAATACGGGAAGATGTCTTGTATTCCATGCTGCGCGGCAGGCTGGAGCAGGAACTGGCGGATGCTACGTTTGAAGATGAAGACATTGACGAAGAGGAACTGAGGGATATCTCTGGCCGCGCTCGTTTTTTGATCCGCAAGCTGTGTAGTAAGGGGTGGTTTGAGAAGGAACGTGGGGATGATTTTGAAGAGTATATCACGATTCCTAATTACAGCAGCCGCTTGCTGGAATTATTCCACCAACTCCGCGATGATAGCCCGGCTCGTGGATATTCCTATGTGTTCGGAACTTTCTCAGTCTTAAAGACCGCCGACGACAGCAACAATGCTTACGATAAAATGACGGCTCTCTATAGTGCCTACGATAACACAACGGCACTGATTAGTTTGTTGCAAATGGTCTATCATAACGTAAAGCATTACTTTCAGATGCAGATCGATATGCAGGATGTCAACCAGGTGCTGGCTGCACACTTCAATGACTTCGGACAAAAAGTTGTGGAGGCATACATCCGTCCGCTGAAAATCAAAGACTCAGTGCCGAAGTATCGTGTCCCAATTCAATCTATACTGAGACGGTGGGAAGAAGATGACGCGCTGCTGATGACGATGGCAAATGAAGCATTGCGTGATAAGCGGGGCAAGACATTGGAAGACTGCCGTGCCGATCTGCTGAGGAAAATTTTCTGGATCGAAGAACGCTATGACAATTTAGAGAAGGACTATCTTGAAGAAATTGATACGCAGGTCCGGCGCTATACCAGGGCAGCAACACAGAAAATCGAGAACCTGACGAACCGAGATCAAAGCGTGCGCGGCAATTTGAATGTTTTGCTGACGGCACTGTCCAGAAACCGCAGGGCGTCTGAGCTGGTGGACCAGATACAACCGGCATTTCAATTGTATGAGCAGTCTTTTTTGTCAGAAAAAAGTCTGTGGTACCGTAAGCGCCCCGAAAAACGGACAAAAACCGCGTCGGTGCTGATACAAGATGATCAGGCACCGAATACGGAAGAACAGGTCAGAGCGGCACAGTTACTGCAATCGAAATATGGCCGGGCAGCAGTAAATGCTTACGTGCAGGGATGGCTGGGAGACGCTGACATTCGTTGCTCGGAGGAGCTCTCGCTTGAAGAGGACAAGGATTATATCATGAGTTTGCTGGCAATCCTTGGAAGCAAGGATACATCTGCCGGTTATGTGGTCCAGGAACTCGATGGCATTTTTTGCAAAAATGGCTATTCGATCCCGAAAATGCAGATCCGGAGGAAGGAGAAGAAGCCGTGAATTTTGATTTTGTTACCAATGCAACGGCAAAAGAACTGGAACAATTCAAATCTGTCTGCAATCAGCTGCTCAGCCGCACATACATTGTGCGAACCATCTACCAGCCGGGAAAAGGCAGGGTGGATAACCCAGACTATCTTTTTCTATCACGGCACTATGAGGCTGTACAGGAGTACCTGAGTCTGCTGGACTGGGATTTGCGCAGGGATGAACTGAACGGATACTTTTATGTGTTGAACACAGACGAGGCTAACCGTTGCAACCTCAATAAAAAAGAAACGGCGATTTTGCTGGCATTACGGCTGATCTACGAAGAAAATATGGAGCGTTTGGGTTTGGAGCAGGATGCCGTATGTACTGTGCGGGATGTGCTGGAAAAAGTGGTGACCGACTATCCCGTTTTTCCGGCTAAGCCGAATATGGAAGAGGTCAAACGCGCGTTTACGGTACTGGAAAACCATTCTGTGATTCAAAGACTGGAAGGAAAATTCAACCAGGGCAGCTGCAGGATCGCAATATTGCCCACCATTCTCTCTGCGGTCTCCAGCGAAAAGCTGAACTTGGTGGTGTCTGTTTTGAAAAAGGAGGAAACAGATGAAGAAGCTGAAGAAGATCCTGCTGATCAACTGGCTCTATTTCAGTAAGGAACTGATTGAAGTGGGCGACATCAATTTTCTGACAGGCAAGAACGGCGCCGGAAAGTCAACGGTCATCGATGCACTGCAGATCGTGCTGCTGGGCGAGACAAATTCCCGCAATTTCAATCAGGCAGCCAAAGAAAAATCGCAGCGCACATTGGAAGGCTATCTGCGCGCCGACATGGATGATAACAGCCCGTATTCCCGTCGTGGTAAGGACTTTTCCACCTATATTGTCTGCGAATTTCAGGATGAGATGGAGGGCAGCAGCTTTGTGACGGGCGTTACCTTTGACTGCCGCAGCGATGGAAGTTACCGTGATACATTCTTTATTTACACGGGGACACTGCCGGAAAATTGCTTTATTGAGCAGGGCGAGGCAATGGAGATTTCTGCACTTCGCCGTTTTTTGAAGCAGAACTATGCACGGGCAGAATTTTACGATACCCAAAAAGAGTATCGCCGCAACATGCTTGCAAAGTGGAACGTCCACAACGAGCAGGTCTTACGGATGATGAAGAAGGCTGTTTCGTTCCGGCCAATTGTGGATATCCAAAAATTCATCACGGAAAACATCTGCGATATTCCGGATAAACCCAATATTGAGCTGATGCAGCAAAACATCCGGGATTATAAACGGCACGAATTGCTGGCGCAGCGTCAGCAGGAAAAGCTGGATGCGCTGCAGCAAATCAGCAGGCTGTATCAGGAGATGAACCAAGCCATAGACCGCTGCCAGATCCAGAAGTTTCTGGTACGGTGGGCCGAAAAAGAAGCTGCGCAGACAGAGATCGACCAGAGGGAATTGGAACGAACTGAATGCAAGGAGAACCTTGCAAATGTGAATGAGCAACGGGAGGAGCTTGAGCGGCAGATCGAACAGAAAGAAACGCGCCGCAGTGAGCTGGAGCTGGCCTACAGGCAGAGCAACGTTTTCCAGGAGGAAGAGCGTCTGCTCAACACGGAAAAGGCTCTGAGAGATGAGCAGAAAAAGCTGGAACAGGGTCTGCAAAATCTTGAAGTGGAGATTAAGCGGGAAGCACGGCATTTGCAGAGATTCTGTGGGGAGATACAAGAACTGGAACCGGAAGAACTTCTCATACCGGTGCAGGAAGCGGCGAACACGGCGCAGAAAGCATATGCTGTATTTACTGGTGACGAGAAGGGATTGTTTGCCCGGCCTGTGGAATTGTTTGAAACGGGGCAGCAGGCAGTGGCCGAATTGTCGGATGCTGTCCGCAGTGCGGCTCATAAAACAGAGGATCGTATTGCAGAGCTGAAGAAGCAAGCCGACCAGAAAAGTGCGGTGCTTGCAAATCTGCGCAGGAACATAAAAGATTATCCCCATGGACTTCTGCTGTTCAAAGACCGGCTGGAAAAGGATCTGGCGGATAAAACGGGGCATGCGGTTCCCGTTTATATTCTGGCTGATGTGCTGGAAATGGCAGATGAGCGCTGGCGTGGAGCGGTAGAAGGCTACCTAAATAACCAGAAATATTATCTGCTGGTGGAGCCGGGATGTTATCAGGATGCACTTAACATTTACGACCGGCTGAAGCAGGAAGCAGAGTACCGTGCGTTTGGTCTGGTAGATATCGGAAAACTGCGGGAAAAAGAAACACTTCGACCGCTGCCCGGCAGTCTGGCAGAAAAGGTGGAGACAGAAAACAAGCTGGCACGCAGCTATGTGGACTATCTTCTGGGTCGGGTGATATGCTGCGACACGGCAGAACAGTTGCGCTGCTATAAGACGGCAATTACGGCAGAGGGAATGCTGTATCAGGGCTATGTGGCCCGCGCACTTCGGAAGGGCTGGATGGAAGACGCCTTCATCGGGCGACGTGCGGTGCAGCTCCGCATCGACCATCTGGAAAAGGAACTGGCCTGTCTGCAGGAAGAGCTGCGGCATTGGCAGCCGCTCCAGAAGCAGCTGACCGGCCTGCAGGAGCCGCTTTTTACCCAAAGATTCGTCCGAATCGATGTGGCGCAAAAGCAGGAGGACTACCAGCGCGTCCAGACGATCATCAAGGAAATCGCAGAAGTCAAAAATCAGCTTTCCCAGTTGAATCTGTTCTGGTTGGATGAGCAGCGACGCATCATTGAACAGTTGAAAGAAGAGATCCTTGCATTCAATAAGGAAAAAGATGCGAAAAATGTGCAAAAAGGGAAGTTGGAAGACCGCATCCATCAGCTGGAATATGAGATCTTGCCGGAAAAATACCAACGGTATGAGGCCATCGAAGATGTTTTGAGCGAGGAGTTCACGAAGGAATACCGAGAAACCATCGGCGTTCCCCGCTATCGGCAGGAGCTTGTCCGCTTGAAAAAGGCAGATGTCATCCGCAAGAACTTCGGCGACAGTTTGGCGCAGAGCACAAAGGCGATGGACGGGGCTCAGAAGAAACTGTTTGCAGCACGCAGAGAATATGCAGAACGGTTCAAACCCTGTGCATTCCAGATCGAGGTGATGGATAACACCGAATACGAGGAAGAACGGCGTACTCTGCAGGAAAGCGAGCTGCCCCGATACAAAGAAAAAATTCGGGCGGCACGGGAAAGCGCAATGGAGCAATTCCAGAACGATTTCCTTGCCAAACTGAAATCCAGCATCGACCAGGTGCAAGACCAGGTGCACAATCTGAACAAGGCCCTGCGCCAGGCACAATTTGGCACAGACAAGTACCAATTCCGTGTAGGGCCAAACCCGGATTATCTGGATTACTATAACATGATCACGGCAGATGAACTGATGGAAGGCGAATCCGGTCTATTCGCACTGCCCTTTCAGCAAAAATACGGCCCATTGATCGAAAAACTGTTCAGCCAGATCACAATGGCAGACGATACGCAGCTCAATGTCCGCAAACAGAGCGAACTGCAGGAGAATATCGTCCGCTATACAGACTTCCGGACGTATCTGAAGTTTGATTTGGAAACGACCGATCAGAACGGTTCCAAGCAGCTGCTTTCTCAAACACTGAATATGAAGTCCGGTGGCGAAACACAAACGCCATTCTATATTGCGGTGCTGGCCTCGTTTGCCCAGCTGTACCGCGTCAACGATGCTACCCGTTTTGGTAATACGGTGCGTCTGGTGGTGTTCGATGAAGCTTTCAATAAAATGGATAGTGACCGGATCACGGAGAGTGTACTCCTTCTCCGAAAGATGGGGCTGCAGGCGATCATCTGTACGCCGCCGGATAAGGTCTCGGACATTATGCCCATTGCAGACCGTACATTATTAGTGGACAAATCCGGATACCGGATGCATATCATTCCATTTGGAAAGGAGATGCAGAATGAAGGAAGCACAGGTGATCCTGAATCGTCTGCTGGATAAGTTTGAAAACAGTAAGCATCTTTCTGAACCCAACACATCCAGACGTCGGGTAATGCTGCGCATTGATAAAAGGGAGTTGCCGGAGTATCAATACGAAGATGCGGTGGTTCGGGATGCTTACAATATTGCAGCGCGGGAGCTGGAGCAGCAGGCTTTGGTGCGTCTGGAATGGGCGAGAAAGCAGAGCGTTCTCTCCTGCATTGTGCTGGATCTGGAACGGGTCGCACAGTGCTATGAATGCGCCGACAGAGTGCATCCGCGAAAAAAGGCAGAAGAGGTTGCAAACATCATCATGCAGAAGCTGGCAGACAATCCCGTTCCATGGATCGCGGCATGGAGGAATGCTGTATGTGCTCAGGTGCGGAACAGCATGAAAGTGCCAACGTATTGCAGGGAAAACGACGGTCTGCTGCAGGAGCTTTTGCTCACGTTTCAACGGTATGCGGAGCTGTCCGGCAGTGTGACGATGCGTGCATTCAGCAGCCAGTGTTTTCACGATACCAAGTATTTTGAGCGAAATGTACGGGAGCTGTTTCTTACCATTGCACGAAAGTACAATACCCAACTGGCGGCGGCCTGTACAGAAGCGGAACTTGGTGAGCGGGATCAGCTTGCATTTCTGGGAATCTATGCCCGCCCGGAGCTTTACGAACTCTCGGGCGATTGCGCAATCTGCTTGAAGAAGGGAGAACTACGGCTCAGCGCAGCAGAACCTTATGGATTGGCTTTGCCCAGTACACTTGTGTCAGAGATTGTGGACATTGAACTGAAAAACATCTGCTGCATTACCTTTATCGAAAATAAAACGAACTATGATGAATATTTGCTGGCGGAAAAACAGCCGGAAGAACTTGTTGTTTATCACGGCGGCTTTCTGAGCCCGCGGAAGAAAAAACTTTTTGAAAAACTGGCTGCTGCGGCAGGGGAAACCATGCAAATTCGATTCTGGGCAGATATTGATCTGGGCGGTTTTTGTATGTTTGAAAACCTGCAAACGGTGTTCCCACAGCTTGAACCCATGCGTATGGAAGGGCGCTTTGTGGAACAGTACCACAAAAATGGCCTGAAGCGGCCGGAGCAGTATCTGAAGAAGCTGAAGGAAGAGCGGAATGCGGGAAGACATACGCTGTTTGTTGATGCAATTGATAAGATTTTGCAATATGGGGTCACAATCGAACAAGAAACATTTCTGGAGTAGAATTCGTGCGAAGATAAAAACGCTTGTTGACCTATAGAAACGTACTATTATTCTTTTCAACGCCCTGCAATTTTGGAACCCGCCCAGGCTGCAATTAAGTCTCCCCGGAAATAAAATCTGATAGGACAAAGAAGATAAAAGCTCTTGGCTTCTGTAATGGAGGCCAAGAGCTTTTTGCATCTTGTTTTGTAAGCTGAAAGAGGGTACAATGATAGCAGAAGTACGCACATCGACGAGGTGATAAGATGCTGAACATTTTTTACGGTGATATGAAGGAAGCTGTGTATAATACAGCTTCCTATTTCAAATATGATTACGAGGAAGACTGGATCGTTGACCCGATGGTCAAGGAAATGATTCGGGATGTGGATAAGTCTACCGTTATCGACAGTGGTATCATTGACAGCCCGGTCTTGGGTAAAATTCCACCGATTGGTTTGTCTGGTGGCGTAAAGACACTGATTTTGGTAAAGTTTGAGCCAGAGAAAGTGTTCAATGTATCGACTTGTGGCGACAACTGTGCAAAGTGGCTGCTCAAAATTGCAGAGCAGGAGGATCGCACGGTGAATTTGCGTCACCTGATGGATTTTGGCAAAAAGCCATTTACAATAAAAGTGCTGAATACGAATCAAATCGTTCACAGTATGGAAGAGCTGATTTTGGCCGCAGGTGAGTTTGTGTAAAGGGGCTGACAGAAATGAAAGGCATTCATAAAGTGGTCGTTGGCACAAAGTACCTGAAATATGAGTTTGAACTGCGGCGCAACTTAACCATCATTCGCGGGGATAGCGCAACGGGTAAAACGACCCTCGTGGATATGATCCGTACCCATATGAACGATGGAGAGAGTGGACCGGTTACTCTAAATTGTGATAAAAGTTGCTACGTGGTAGAAGGAAATCTTTGGAAGGGACAACTTGACAATATTCAGGACAGCATTGTTTTTATCGACGAAGGAAACGAGTTTGTCAAGACCAAAGATTTTGCACGTGCGATTCAGCAGACGGACAACTATTACGTCATCGTGACCAGAGAGGGTTTGTCTGCCTTGCCATACAGTGTGGAAGAAGTGTATGGTATCCGAACCTCTGGTAAGTATGGCTCACTGAAACAGAGCTATCATTCGTTCTATCGAATTTACCCGGATAGTACGACTGAAAATATTAAACCGGAGAAGATCTTGACAGAGGACAACAATTCGGGGTATCAATTCTTTGATGCAATCTGTAAAGAACATCAAATGCAGTGTGATACTGCAAATGGAAAGTCCAATGTGTTTTCCTATTTGAAGGCTCATAGGAATGAAAAAATTCTGGTGATTGCAGATGGCGCTGCCTTTGGCCCGGAAATGGATAGGGTGTTGCAGTTGGTGCTGACAAGAGAGAATCTGGCACTCTATTTGCCAGAATCTTTTGAATGGTTAGTACTTTCTTCTGGAATCCTGAAAGATACGGAGGTTGCACAGATATTGCAGACACCGTCTGACTACATCGATGGCAAAGACTATTTCAGCTGGGAACGTTACTTTACTGCACTTCTGACAGAGAAAACGGCTGGAACTTATCTGAATTATACTAAGAAAACGCTAAA
>OKTJ01000992.1_pt1 | contig 14024 bp, 8 predicted proteins | sample 1606201 | NCBI WGS metagenome assembly OKTJ01 (sample SAMEA3879536, study PRJEB24766) | human gut metagenome | biome: human-associated habitat; feature: feces | place: USA | collected 1985/1987 | reverse complement strand
CTGTGGCACGGCCCGACCTGCGCCTTTAAGGATTACGCCCTGCAGCTGATGCCCAAGCTGCTGGTGGAGGCCAAAAAGAATCTGGGTCGCACTGAAAAGACCCTGATCCTTGTGGCCACCAGCGGCGACACCGGCAAGGCTGCGCTGGACGGCTACCATGATATCCCCGGTGTGGAGATCGCCGTGTTCTACCCCACCGGCGGCACCAGCGAGATCCAGCGTTTGCAGATGGCAACGCAGGAGGGTGCTAATGTGGCGGTATACGCTGTGCGCGGCAACTTCGACGATGCCCAGACCGGCGTAAAGAAGGTGTTCGGCGATAAGGCCATCGCTGCCGAACTGGAAAAGCGGAACATCCGTCTTTCCAGCGCCAACTCCATCAACTGGGGCCGTCTTGTGCCGCAGATCGTCTACTACTTTGCCGCCTACGCCCAGCTGCTCAAAGCCGGCAAAATCACCTTCGGTGACGAGGTGGACTTCTGTGTGCCCACCGGCAACTTTGGCGATATCCTCGCCGGTTATTACGCAAAGCAGATGGGTCTGCCTGTGGGCAAGCTGGTCTGCGCCTCCAACGAGAACAACGTGCTGACCGATTTCCTCACCACCGGTACTTACACTGCAAAGCGGGAGTTCTTCAAGACCACCTCGCCCAGCATGGACATTCTGGTGTCCTCCAATCTGGAGCGCCTGCTGTACCATGTGACCGGCAGCGATGCCGAGGTGGCGGGCTTTATGCAGCAGCTGGCTGCAACCGGCAGCTATACCGTCCGTCCCGAGACGCTGGCAGCTATTCAGGAGACCTTCTCCTGCGGCTGGAGCAGCGAGGCCGAGGTGGCAGGGGAGATCCGTTCCCGCTACGAAAAGGACGGCTACCTGTGCGATACCCACACCGCCGTGGCCTTCCATGTGGCTGCACAGAAAAAGCGGCAGGGCGTGCCCATGGTGGTGCTTTCCACCGCATCGCCCTTCAAGTTCCCCCGCAGCGTGCTGAGCGCACTGGGCAAAGCAGCCCCGGAAAACGATTTTGAAGCCATGCAGCAGCTGGAGGCTGCCACCGGTCACGCCGCACCGGCAAGCCTTGCCGCTCTGCGCAGCAAGCCGGAGCGCTTTGATACCGTCATTGCCCCGGCACAGATCGCTGAGGTGGCGCTGGGCTATCAGGCATAAGCTTCTGCGGACAGACAGAACAGGAGTAAACAGACTATGGCACTTTTTGTGCTTGGCGACCCCCATCTTTCTCTGGGCGCATCCAAGCCGATGGATATCTTTCCCGGCTGGAACGATTATGTGGACCGGCTGGAGAAAAACTGGCGCAAGCTCATCACCCCGCAGGATACCATCGTGCTGGCAGGGGATATCAGCTGGGCCATGCGCCTGACCGATACCCGCAAGGATTTCGCCTTTTTGCAGCAGCTGCCCGGACAGAAGATCATCATGAAGGGCAACCACGATTACTGGTGGTCCACCGCCAACAAGATGAACGCCTACCTCAAGGCCGAGGGCTTCGATACCCTGCATATCCTGCATAATAATTCTTACAGCGTGGAGGGGTACGCCATCTGCGGCACCCGCGGTTGGCTGTTTGATGTGGGGGAACCCCACGATGAAAAGGTGATGAACCGCGAGATCGGACGCCTGCGCATGAGTTTGCAGGCTGCGGAGCCCGGGCTGGAAAAGCTGGTGTTCCTACACTATCCGCCGGTCTACACCGGCACCAGCGCCCCGGAGATCGTGGCTACCCTGAAGGAGTTCGGCATCAAGACCTGCTTCTACGGGCATCTGCACGGCAACGCCATCCGGTTCGCCGTACAGGGCGAGGTGGACGGCATCCGGTACAAGCTGGTAAGTGCCGACGGCCTGCGTTTCTGCCCCTACCGCATCAATTAACGGCGGTATAAAAGGGCAAAAATGACAAAATTTAAAAATTTGGTATGGCAATTGTGTCCAGAGCGTGCTATAATAAGTTTTGACGCGATTGTTGCACCCAATTGAGCGCGCGCGTCCCCGCATTCCGTGTGCATACAGCAAGGACGTGGTGCGCGGTTGCCCCGGGCAAAAACTTCCTGCCCTGAGCAATAGAATATTTGAGTGGAGGATAAACAAATGAATCTCATCAAGTGTGAAAAGCTCGAGAAGAGCATGGCAGAACTGCAGTTCTCCATCGACGCAGAGGCCTTCAAGAAGGCTGTTGCCGATGTTTTCAAAAAAGAGGGCAAGAAGTACCCTGTGCAGGGCTTCCGCAAGGGCAAGGCTCCCAAGGCTCTGATCGAGAAGATGTACGGCGCAGACGTCTTTACCTACGACGCCATCAACGAGCTGTTCCCGGAGGCTTTCGAGGCTGCCGCTAAGGAAGCTGGCGTGGAGCCCGTGGGTCGTCCTGAGGTCAGCGTGGATTCTGCCAGCGAGGCAGAGGGCGCTACCCTGACCGTTAAGGTCGCCGTGAAGCCCGAGGTCAAGGTTGGCAGCTACAACGGTCTGACCGTGGAAAAGACTGTCCATACTGTTACCGACGAGGCTGTGGACGCTGAGCTGAAGCGTGTGCAGGAGCGCAACGCCCGTGAGCTGACCCGTGAGGGCGCTGCTCAGAATGGCGATATCGCTGATATCGACTTCGAGGGCTTTGTGGACGGCGTCGCATTCGAGGGCGGCAAGGCTGAGCACTACAACCTGACTCTGGGCAGCGGCAGCTTCATCCCCGGCTTCGAGGAGCAGGTCGTTGGTCACTCTGCCGGCGAGGAGTTCGACGTGAACGTCACCTTCCCCACCGAGTATCAGGCTGCCGAGCTGGCTGGCAAGGCTGCTGTCTTCAAGATCAAGCTGCACGAGGTCAAGTACAAGGAGCTGCCCGCTCTGGATGACGAGCTGGCTAAGGACTGCTCCGAGTACGACACTCTGGACGAGTTCAAGGCTTCCATCCGCAAGAACAACCAGGAGCAGCTGGACAAGCAGGATGACCTGGCTGTCGAGAACGCTCTGGTCGATCAGGTCATCGACGGCATGGAGGCTGAGATCCCCCAGGCTATGTACGATGTCCGCATGGACGAGATGGTCAACGACTTTGCTTTCCGTGTGGAGCAGCAGGGTCTGCGTCTGGAGGACTACCTGAAGTATATGGGTCAGTCCATGGAGCAGTTCCGTGCCGCTTTCATGCCGCAGGCTGAGAAGCAGGTCAAGATCGGTCTGGCTCTGGAGGCTGTTGCCGCTGCTGAGCACATCGAGGCTTCCGAGGACGAGATCAATGCCGAGATCAAGCGCATTGCTGACCAGTACAAGATGGAAGAGGACAAGGTGCGTGAGGTGATCAACCTCGAGGATCTGAAGCAGGATCTGGCTCGCACCAAGGCCATCGACTTCATCAAGAGCCACGCCAATATCGTGGAGAAGCCCGCAGAGGCTGAGAAGGCTGCTGACGCTGAGTAATCAGTGCCGGGCCCTGTAAAGCGCCGCAGGCGTTTTATCAAAGGTTGTTAAAATTGACCGGTACGGCTGAACTTTACAGGGGACCCGTATCGGTCAATTTTGCCAATAAACTTAAACCATTTTCAGGAGGCGAACTTTATGAGTTTTGTTCCTTATGTTGTCGAGCAGTCGGCGCACGGAGAGCGTTCTTACGATATTTTCTCTCGTCTGCTGAACGATCGCATCATCGTGCTGAGCGAGGATGTCAACGATACCACCGCAAGCCTTGTGGTGGCGCAGCTGCTGTATCTGGAAGGGCAGGACCCGGATAAGGACATCAGCCTGTATATCAACAGCCCCGGCGGCTCCATCAGTGCCGGTATGGCCATCCATGACACCATGCAGTATATCAAGTGCGATGTTTCCACCATCTGCATGGGCATGGCTGCCTCTATGGGCGCATTTCTGCTGGCAAGCGGCACCAAGGGCAAGCGCTTTGCCCTGCCCAACGCCGAGATCATGATCCACCAGCCGCTGATCGGCGGTCAGGGCGGCGGCCTTTCCGGCCAGACCACGGATATCAAGATCCATGCCGAGCACATGGTCTATATCCGCGATAAGATGAACCGGATGCTCAGCGAGTACACCGGCCAGCCGCTGGAAAAGATCCAGCAGGACACCGAGCGCGACAACTACCTTACCGCGCAGCAGGCAAAGGAATACGGCCTGATCGATGAGGTCATTGCCCATCGGTAAACCGCTATAATCTATCCAGGATAAGGAAAAACAGCTATGGCAAATAACAATTCCGGCAAAAACGAAAAGGATCTGGTCTGCAGCTTCTGCGGAAAGCATCAGGACGAAGTGGAGCGCATGATCATTGGCCCCGGGGTCAATATCTGCAGCGAGTGCATCGGCCTGTGCCACGATCTGCTCTCTGACAAGCCGGATCAGCCCAAAAGCGCCCGTCCGGCTCGCGGCAACGCAAACCGCGCCCATGTCCAGCCCGCTGCCGCAGATCTGGATATCAACATCATGACCCCGGCCGAGATCAAGGAAGGTCTGGATCAGTATGTCATCGGCCAGGACGAGGCGAAGCGTGTGCTGTCCGTTTCGGTCTACAACCACTATAAGCGTATCCTCAGCGGCAAGGGCGGCGATGTGGAGCTGCAAAAGTCCAACGTGCTGCTGCTGGGTCCCTCCGGCGTGGGCAAGACCCTGCTGGCGCAGACACTGGCCAAGATGCTGGGCGTGCCCTTCGCCATTGCGGATGCCACCACCCTTACCGAGGCCGGTTATGTGGGCGAGGATGTGGAGAACATTCTGCTCAAGTTGATCCAAGCAGCGGATTTTGATGTGCAGAAGGCACAGATCGGTATTATCTATATCGACGAGATCGACAAGATCACCCGCAAGAGTGAGAATCCCTCCATCACCCGCGACGTGGGCGGTGAAGGTGTGCAGCAGGCTCTTCTGAAGATCCTGGAAGGTACGGTAGCCAGTGTACCGCCACAGGGTGGACGTAAGCATCCGCAGCAGGAGATGATCCAGATTGATACCACCAATATTTTATTTATCTGCGGTGGTGCATTTCCGGGACTGGAAGACATCATCAAAGAACGTTTGAATGAGCATGCTTCCATCGGTTTCCAGGCAGATCTGAAAGATAAATACGACAAGGAAGAAAATCTTCTCTGTAAAGTGACAGTGGAGGATGTCCGTAAATTCGGAATGATTCCGGAGTTTCTGGGACGTCTGCCGATTCTGTTTTCACTGGAAGCACTGACGGAAGATATGCTTGTGCGTATTCTGACAGAGCCGAAGAATGCGATTGTACGTCAGTACAAAAAGCTTCTGGCGATGGATGAAGTGGATCTGGAGTTTACGGAGGGCGCTTTGCATGCAATTGCAAAGCAGGCGAAAGAAAAGAAAGTTGGTGCCCGTGCACTGCGAGCCATTATTGAAGAGTTCATGCTGGATATCATGTATGAGATTCCAAAGGATGACAATATCGGAAAAGTGACGATCACAGAGGATTATGTGGAGAAAAAGGGCGGACCGCTCATTGAAATGCGTGGAGTTGCGGCACTTCCGGAACAGGAAGCAAACGCATAAAATGTAGAAAAACCGAAATAAAAGATCTGATGCCGGAGGGCATCAGGTCTTTTTCTTTTCCCTATTGTATGATATGATAGAAACAGTATTGTTTTGTTCGTAATTCATAAGGAGGATGTATGAAAATCATTCATTGTGCGGATCTGCATCTGGATTCCCAGATGACAGCAAACCTGACAAAAGAGCAGGCAAGAGAGCGCAAAAGAGAAATCATCCGTACGTTTACACGGATGGTCGAATATGCAGAAAAGACAGGGGTGCGTCTGATCATGATATCGGGAGATCTGTTTGATACACGAAATGTATCAGCATTGGCGCGCAACACCGTAAGGGACATGATCTGTACACATCCCCAGATTGATTTCTTATATCTGAGAGGAAACCATGACAGTGACAATTTCCTTTCCAAGCTGGAGGAAGTACCGGACAATCTGCTTTTGTTTTCCGATACATGGACTGCATACCGGTATGGAAATATTGTGATCAGCGGAATCGAGCTCTCGGAGAACAACCGGGCGACCGTTTACAATTCCCTTGTGCTGGGGCATGAAGATTTCAATATTGTCATGATGCACGGACAAGCGGGAGATTATGCATGTCGCACACAGGCAGAGAATATCAGCCTGAACCAGCTGAAAAATAAAAATATTGATTATCTGGCGCTGGGACATGTACATACCTTCATGCAGGACAAGCTGGATAACCGCGGTACCTGGTGTTACTGTGGATGTCTGGAAGGACGCGGATTTGACGAGTGTGGACCGAAAGGATTTGTTTTACTGGATGTGGACGAGCAGACCTGCCGTGCCCAGATGCAGTTTGTTCAGATGGCAGCCCGCACGCTGTACACGCTTGAAGTGGATGTGAGCAATGTCATGACGACAAGAGAAGCGGCAGAGCGGATGGAAGAAGCTGTAAAACAGGCGCAGTATCCGTCGGGAAGCCTTGTCAAATTTGTGCTGACCGGTGAGGTGGAAGTGGATGCGGAGATCAATTGCGAGTATCTGCAGAATCTGTTCTCGGATTATTTTTATTTTGAAAAGGTGAAAGACCGGACAACCCTTCGGGTCGACTACAGTGATTATGAAAAAGATGCCTCGTTAAAGGGGGAGTTTATCCGTATGGTACTTGGATCTGAACTGTCACAGGAGCAGAAGGCAGAAGTGATCCGCTGTGGAATTTTGGCATTGTCCGGGGAGGAGATATAGGATGAAATTACGTTCCTGTCATATCGACAATTTTGGAAAACTATCGGATCTGCATCTGGAATTTCAGGACGGGGTCAATCTGTTTCACGAACCGAATGCATGGGGAAAAAGTACACTGGCCGCTTTTTTGCGGGTGATGTTTTATGGGTTTGACTCTAAGAGAGAATCCGGACTGTTTGATAAAGAACGTGTGGTATTCCGCCCGTGGCAGGGGGGAACGTATGGAGGCGAACTGGATTTTTCCTATCAGGGAAAAGAGTACCGGATCAGCCGTACATTTGGAAAAACAGAAAAAACAGATGTTTTTCATTTATACGATCTTTCCACCAATCTGGAATGTCATGATTTTTCTTCCGAGATCGGAAGTGAAATTTTCGGACTGGACAGTGCGTCGTTTAAAAGGAGCGCATTTATTGCACAAAATGACTGCGAATGCTGCTCGACTGATGCGATCAATGCCAAGCTGGGAAATCTTGTAGAGAATACAAACGATATCAATAATTTTGAAACTGCCCAGAAAAAGATTCATGACCGGATGAATAAACTTTCGCCGGACCGTGCAACAGGTTCCATGAAAAAGCGGACGAACATGATCACGCTGTTAACGGAAGAACTGCGTGGCTATGATGCGGCAGAGGCGTCTTACAAAAAGATTACCGAAAAACTTACCGAAAAACAGGAGCAGAGAAAAGAACTGGCCGGGATTCGGGATCAGTATGCAAAAGCATTGCAGGTGGCGAGTGAAGAGAGCCGCAGAGAAGGAATCAAGCAGGCCTATGCGGCCACCAAACAGGAGGAACAGGAAAAGAAAGCGGCACTGGATGCTTTTGCGGATGTATTTCCGGGACAGGTGCCGCAGGATGAGGAGTTTGCAAAGCAGAACCAGGATGTACAGATGCTTGGTGTGTTAAAAACCACTTTGTTTAATCTGGGGCTGACCGAAGAAGAAGAGAACCGTTTGCAGGAACTTGGTGATAAGTTTGAAAACCAGATTCCTTCTGAAGAAAAAATAACGGAAATGGAAAAAGAGCAGGAGCGTTTTGCAAAACTGAAAGAGGAAAAAACGCAGCTGGAAACGAAAATGTCCTATTTTGAAGCGATGGCAATGAAGCGGGAAGAACCGGATTATACGGTAAAAAATCGTCTTCCGATGATGATCTGCGGCATTATCCTGCTGGTGATCGGTGCTGCCGGTGGTGTGTTGTCGTTTCTGTTGCCACAGGTACATAAGTTTTTCCTTCCGCTTCTGGCGGTATCGGTGGTTGCGGCAGTGGCAGGTATTGTGCTTCTTGTGGTGCGCAAGGTGCAGGTATCAAAGGAAGAAGAAAAGGTGCGTGCACTCCGGGTACAGCATCTGGAAGAGGAGCGTAAGCTCCGCGGACCGGTGGAAGAAATTCAAAAAACCATGGAAGAGGCTTCGAAAGAAGCTTCGCGCATCGAACAGGAGACCAAGCATTTTCTGGAGCAGTATCAGATGGTTCCGGGAGAAAAGGATGCCAGAACCTGCCTGTATGAACTCCGCAGCCAGCTGCAGGAATATGAGCGTCTGCGCAGCCGTGCCGGAAAAAGCGATGCGGCAAGACAGGAATTTGAGCGGAAACAGAACTCTTTGCTTGCATTTGGAAAAGAAGCGGGAATGGATTTCGGAGAAGATCTTGCAGCAGGAATCAGCCAGCTGCAGATGAAGGCAACGGAGTACCGGATCGCACAGAAAGCATACGCGGAGGCAAGAAAAAAGAGAGAACTGTTTGAGCAGGAACACAATATGAAAGAACTGGCAGCGGTGGAAAAATGTCCATATTCCCTTGACGAACTCAATTCCATGATCCGTGATGTGGATGAGCGGAGCGAGGATATCCGGGAAGCCATCGAGCAGTACCATCATCAGCTCGAAGATCTGCAGGATCAGCTGGATATCCGGGACGAAAAAGAACAGCAGCTTTCCATCTGCAGACAGGAACAGGAAGAAGAACAGCATTTATACGAAACCCTGCGTCTGACGGGAGAGTTCCTGCAGAATGCAAAGGAGCAGTTTTCTGCGAGATATTTGGGTCCGATCGAGAACGGGTTTGGAAAGTATTACACGCTTCTAACAGGGGATAAAGAAAAAGACTGGATGGTGGATGCCAACATCGAGGTGCAGATGAAAGAGCAGGGCGAGATGCGGGAAACCAAGTGGCTGTCTGCTGGATATCAGGATCTGCTGGGAATCTGTATGCGTCTGGCGCTGGTGGATGCGATGTATCCGAAGGAAAAACCGTTTCTGGTGCTGGACGATCCGTTTGTCAATCTGGATGAAGAAAAGATGGCACATGGCAATGAACTGTTTGGAAAAATTTCCGGGGAGTATCAGATTTTATATTTTACCTGTCATGCAAGCCGGAATATAGAAAACGCAAAATAAAGGGAGAGGAAACATGGAGAAAAAGATTTTATTTCCGCAGATCGGCGGAATTATGCACGGAGGGGATTACAATCCGGAACAGTGGCTGGACCGGCCGGACATTCTGGAAGAAGATATCCGTATGATGAAGAAAGCCGGGATGAATTGTGCAACACTTGGGGTATTTTCCTGGTCAACCTATGAGCCGCGGGAAGGGGAATTTCATTTCGCATGGCTGCATGACATCATGGATAAGTTATATGCCAATGGCATTTACACGATATTGGCGACGCCGTCCGGAGCGCGACCGGCATGGCTGGATGAGGCATATCCGGAGTGCAGACGCGTGGATTCCTACGGGGTGCGTGAACATCACGGGGTGCGGCACAACCACTGTATGAGTGCACCGGTTTATCGTAAAAAGGTTTCTGTGATCGTCAATAAGCTGGTAGATGAATTCGGAAATCATCCGGGACTTCTGATGTGGCATATTTCCAATGAATTTGGTGGGGAATGTTACTGTTCGCATTGTGTAAAGCGGTTTCAGGATTATCTGGCGGAAAAGTTTGACCATGATATTGAAAAACTGAACAAGGCATGGTGGACAACGTTCTGGAGTCATACTTACAATGATTTTTCCCAGATTGAGCCACCGTACCGCAACGGAGAATTCAGCATTATGGGATTGAATCTGGAGTGGAAACGGTTTACCACCTGGAATATGACGGATTACATGAAGGCAGAGATTGCCATTTTAAAAGAACGTACCCCGCAGATTCCGGTGACAACGAATTTTATGAAAGAATATGACGGACTGGACTATCATAAAATGCAGCAGCCGCTGGACGTGGTGTCTTGGGATTCTTATCCGCGGTTTCACAATGATGAGGAGTCGTTTTCGGATACGATGACGGAAAATGCGTTTGATCATGCCATGATCCGTTGTCTGAAAAAAGAGCAGCCGTTTATGCTCATGGAGAGCGCGCCGGGGCTGGTCAACTGGCATCCGTTTAATAAAATGAAACGTCCGGGCGTACACCTGCTTGCTTCGCTGCAGGCAGTGGCTCTCGGTTCCGATACGGTGCAGTATTTCCAGTGGCGGAAAGGAAGGGGATCGTTTGAGCAGTACCATGGGGCGGTTGTGGATCATCTCGGAACGGATGATACCAGAGTTTTTCGTGAAGTGGCAGATCTTGGGGAAGAATTAAAGAAACTCAAAGATCTGGCAGGGACAGTCGTAAAAGCACCGGTAGCCGTGTTATACGACTGGGACAGCCTCTGGGCAACGGATGGAATGAAGGGGCTGGCAGAGTCCACCCGTAACTATATTAAGACCTGCAGGAAAGCATACCGCAATCTGTCGGCACTCGGAGTGGATGTGGATGTGATTTCCAGTGAAGAGGATTATAGCGGTTATTCCGTGATTGTGGCACCAATGCTGTATCTGCTGCATCCGCATGTCGGGGAGCGCATGAAACAGTTTGTGGAGCAGGGAGGTCATCTGATTGCAACCTATGTGACCGGATATGTGGATGAAAACCAGCTCAATTATCTGGGCGGATTTCCGGGAGACGGATTAAAGGATCTCTTTGGCGTAATCAGTGAGGAAATTGATACACTGTATCCGTCCGACCGCAACCGCGTACATTTTGCCGAAATGCCGGAAGGGGAAGTACGGGATTATGCGGAAGTTCTGCGTGTGGCAGATGGCACAAACGTGCTTGGTACATATGAACAGGATTATTACAAAGGAATGGCAGCAGTGACGGAGCGCACATGTCAAAACGGCAGTGCCATGTATATCGCGGCCCGGCTGGACGATGCTTCCATGCAGCACCTGTATGCGCGTACACTGAAAAAAGCGGGAGTTTCGATGTATAAACTTCCATATGGCGTGGAACGTCACACACGCGAAGCGGATGGTATGCGGTATGTATTTTATCTGAATGATACGACCGGACCGCAGATTGTTTCCGGGGTAGAGGGAAGTGATCTTCTGACGGGAGAGGTGATCAAGGGAATTCTTACACTGGAACCGTATGGCGTGGCATGTGTAAAAGAATAAGTTCTATTCTGAAAGTTTTGTGCATATAGTTACGGAAAAGAAGTGTGGGAGCTTCTTATGGATAGAAATTGTGATGCATTTATCCGCTCCAACAATACCTACGATATCCTGATTGCCAGAGAGTCTTTGGAGATTTCTGACGACCGGGCAGAATGTATACAAAATATCGGTGAAAAATTTGTGGCAGAATATTTTGACCGGGACGAGGTGCCGCAGCTGAGCATTAAGACATACGGATATTCGATTATCCCAAAATGTTTCGGACTGCTGGATACGCTTGCACTGGAGACAACCGGTATCCTGCAGCTGCAGAATCAGCCAGCCCTGTCCCTTCGGGGACAGGGTATTTTTATTGGATTTGTTGATACGGGAATTTCCTATGAACTGCCCTGTTTCCGGAATGCCGATGGAAGTACAAGAATCCGCTCAATCTGGGATCAGAGTATTCCGGCGGGGGAGAAAAATACCCCTCAGGGATTTTTGTACGGAACGGAATATACACAAAAAGAGATCAATGAGGCACTGGAACAGGAACATCCGCGGGAACTGGTTCCAGTGACGGATGAAGATGGGCACGGAACCATGCTGGCAAGTATTGCCTGCGGAAGTGAAGATCTGCAGGCTGGTTTTACTGGGGCGGCTCCTTATGCGGAACTTCTGGTTGTAAAGTTAAAACCGGCAAAACCATATCTGAAAGACTTTTTTTATATTCCGCAGGAGATGCCTGCCTATCAGGAAAATGACATTATGGCGGCAATTGAATATCTCGAAGAGACTGCCAGAAAACTGGGGCGGCCCCTTATTCTGTGCCTTGGTCTCGGGACAAACAACGGAAGCCATTCCGGTGGCAGCAATCTTTCGGAACTTCTTGATGATATTGCGGGCAGATGGCGCCGGTGTGCGGTTGTGGCAACCGGAAATGAGGCGAATGCCAGACATCATTTTTACGGGAAAAGTGATGGAAATTCGATGGTTGCGGTAGAGGTGAATGTGGAACAGCGGATGCGGGGATTTTATCTCGAGTTGTGGGCCAGTGCACCGGAATTGTTTGTGGTGGCGGTGCGTTCGCCGGGAGGCACTCTTATGCCGGCGCAGAATGTGCCCGGAAATTCGCATCAGGAACAGGAATTTATATTTGAAGGGACAAGAGTGGAAATTGATTATGCACAGGTGGGACGCACGCGGGGGGATCAGCTGGTGTTTATCCGGTTTGAAAACCCGGCGGCAGGGATCTGGACGCTGTATGTTAATCCGAGTACCACGATCACAGGACAATTTCATATCTGGCTGCCAATGACCGGAATGTTAGAAAAAGACGTGGTGTTTTTGCGTCCGGATCCGGATGTGACACTTACCGTGCCGTCTTCGGCAAAAATTCCGATTGGGGTGGGTGGAATGGATCAAAAGAGTGGTATTTTATATCTGGATTCCGGGAGGGGGAATACCATTGCATCGGTTGTAAAACCGGATTTTGTGGCTCCGGCTGTGGGCGTGCAGGCGATAGGAAGGCTTGGAAATTATGTGACACTGACGGGAACGAGTGCAGCTTCTGCAATTGCGGCAGGAGCATGTGCACAGATCATGGAGTGGGGAAACAGCCGTGGGAGAAGACTGCTTTTAAATTCGGTGCAGATCGGAAATATTCTGATTCGCGGGTGCGAAAGGAACCCGGATGTATCCTATCCGAATACCGCCTGGGGCTATGGAAAAATGAATGTTTACGATGCACTGATGAAATTTTATGGGGTATAAAATTTATATACAAAGCGTAAAAAGATATAAAAAATTTATGAAGTGCTTTTTTTTGAGAACCAAGTACGATATAATGAAAGCAATACAGATTGGAGAGTGAAGCATGGAGAAAAAAGATTTATTAGCAAATTACGCAGCATCAAAACAGAATATGTGTATTACGAATGATACGATCTCGGACGGATTGTTTCAGGAGTATGGGGTAAACAGAGGACTTCGCGATGTCAACGGAAAAGGTGTATTGACAGGTCTGACCCGTATTTCAAAGATTGTGTCCTTCAAAGATGAAAATGGAAAACAGGTGCCATGTGACGGTGAGTTATGGTATCGCGGATATAATGTAAAAACACTGATCAAATCCATTGGACCGAACGAATTCGGCTTCGAGAAAGCAGCATATCTGCTGCTGTTTGGAGAACTTCCGGATCAGGCGCAGCTGGATGAATTCTGTGAGGTGCTCGGCAACAGCCGGACACTTCCGACCAATTTTACCAGAGACGTTATTATGAAGGCGCCTTCTAAGGATATCATGAATTCCATGACACGAAGTATTCTGACACTTGCGGCCTATGATCCGTATACGACAGATTCTTCCATTGAGAACAATATCCGTCAGTGTATGCAGTTGATTGCCAATTTCCCGATGATCGCGGTATATGGATATCACGCATATAATCATTATGAAAATGATTCGAGTATGTATATTCACCGACCGGACCCAAAGCTTTCCACGGCAGAGAATTTCCTTCGTATGTTGCGGCCGAATAAGCAGTATACACAGCTGGAGGCACAGGTGCTTGATGTGGCACTGATGCTTCATATGGAGCATGGCGGCGGTAATAACAGTACGTTTACCACCCGTGTGGTTACTTCTGCCGGTACGGATACATATTCTGCCATCGCTGCAGCAATGTCTTCCCTGAAAGGACCAAAGCATGGCGGTGCCAACATCAAAGTTATGCAGATGATGAATGATATCCGGGAAAATGTGCATGACTGGAGCGATCGTGACGAGGTGAAGTCCTATCTTGGAAAGATGCTGGATGGACAGGTCTTTGATAAGAAGGGATTGATCTATGGTATGGGACATGCCGTGTATTCC
>OKTJ01000989.1_pt1 | contig 14134 bp, 9 predicted proteins | sample 1606201 | NCBI WGS metagenome assembly OKTJ01 (sample SAMEA3879536, study PRJEB24766) | human gut metagenome | biome: human-associated habitat; feature: feces | place: USA | collected 1985/1987 | reverse complement strand
TCCTATCAGCGTGGCGATATTCTTGTTTTCCACATTGGCGTTGGCATCGTACTTGCTACCGCTGGCAGGGTTGGAAGCATCGCAATAATCCATGAGGAATTTAAGTTTGTCTCTGACTTCACGGTCTTCCAAATGTTTTTGACGATACAGCATATACGCTTTGGCCACGCTGTAATAATGTTCTGCCATCAAGGCGACTTCCACCTGGTTTTGGATTTCCTCTACGTTTGTTCCGTCACTGATACTGACACGGCTTAACACATTGGTTATCACATCTTGCGTAGCAAAACTACCTACTGATAAAAATGCCTTGGATATGGCATTTTTGATTTTGTCGAGGGAAAAAGCTTCTTTTTTTCCGTCTCTTTTTTCAGCAAAATACCATGATAATTGCGCTCTGCCAGCACCTGATATGGCAGTTCCACATATCGTCCAACCTGTGAAAAATAAAGGTCTCTCACGCTCTCTATATGTTTTCTCGTAATATCTTTTTTCGATCCTGCCACCTGTCCGATTGCCTTATGGAGAACCTCCCGCTGCACGACTTCATGGCACTCCTCCCACACGCCCGGATAAAGCTGTATGCCATCGCTTTTTTCAACCACATACATTTCCCGGATATGCTCTGCCTCCTCATTGAGAAAATCTCTCATTTCCTGCAGAAGCGCCGCACTCTGGTTGATATGTGCCACCGCCTGCCCATTGATCTGCTTTAGTTCCGGCAGCACCTGATGCCGGATACGGTTTCTGCTGTATTCTGTATCCAGATTTGTCTCATCCGTACAATAGGACTGCCCACATTCCCTTAAAAATGCCTCGATCTCTTCCCGCGGCTGCGCAAGCAGAGGACGGATCAATTCGTAAATCCCCTCATCCCTGCGGCGGCTCATGCCACACAGCCCATCCAGTCCGCTTCCGCGCACCATCTGAAACAAAACCGTTTCTGCGTTATCCTCCGCATGATGCGCCAGCGCAAGCCTGATCTTCTTTTCCGGAAATTCCTTTTTTACGCTTTCTGCCGCTTTCTTATAACAGTCATATCTTAAAATGCGCGCTGCTTCCTCCAGGCCAAGACCATGTTTCTCCGCAAATACAGGAACTTCCACTGAAAATATATGACATCTGATCCCATGATCCTTACACAGGTTTTTCACAAACGCTGCATCTTTCCGGCTCTCCTCCCCACGGATGCCATGTTCCACATGGACTGCTTCCAATAAAAAATCTGTTTTTTTCTGTAACTGCTCCAGCATCAACAGGAGGCAGACGGAATCAGCACCGCCGGATACCCCTGCGAGTACTATGTCCCCGTCTTCCACTATTTTTTCTTTTTTCCATTCGTTTAAAAGTTCATTTGTCATCTATTTCTCCCAGATGCAGGTTGCAAGAATGGTCATATCATCCGAAACCTTTCCCCCTGTAAAAAGAAGCACCCGCTCCAAAATCTTTTTCGCCAGGATGCCCGGATGATTGGTGTTGATACTCTCGATGATCTCCTGCATTGTTTCTTCCGGATTTGGTACATGCAGATATTCTAACACACCATCCGTGACCATGACAACAAAATCGCCGTTTTTCAGGGTTATCTTTTTATGCTCGATCTCGGGGTTTGTCCCGACGCCCACCGGCAGGGAATCCGGGGCAAAACTTGTCACCTCCTGCCCGTGCCTGATAAAGCTTCCCGCTGCTCCGATCTTGTAAAAATCTGCCGCCCCATCATAGAGGTTCACCATGCACAGGTCGACGGTCGAATACAGATCACTCTCCCCTTTCATCACCATCGCCGAGTTCATCATACGGATTGCTGTCTCCACCGAAAAACCGGCTTCCAAAAAGCGTTCCACAAGATCTAACACCATCTCACTCTCCTTGCATGCGGCACTGCCGGAGCCCATGCCATCTGAGAGTCCGAGCAGAAGATCGCCGCGCTCCAGCTCCAGAAACGAGAAATTGTCCCCGGAAATCTGTGCACCGTCTTTTTTCAGCCGTGCGATCCCCTGCACACTGCGGTATTTTGTATCCTCGTAAAACAAAAAATCGGTGCGTTCCTTTGAGATAAATGAACGGCAGTCTGCGGCAGCACGGATATCTTTTCCAAGCGCATGGCTGACCGCTGCGAGAAATGATTTCACAGAAACACAGCCGCCCATTTTACTGCGCAGTCCCGCTGTCAGCCGCAGACGTCCCTCCTGATTCTCATACAAATGCATTTCCTCAATGACGATCCCGCTCTCTTTTGCCCGGTAGCGTATCTCTGCCAACGCCTTTTTCTCCTGCGTATCCAGCAGTTTTTCCTCCTTCGCACAGTCTTTCATAATGTACGCCATCGCATCGAGCTGTTCTGCGATCGTCTGACGGTTTTCCAACAGACGGTTGTACCACGCACGGTTTAAGCTTGCCTTCTCAAACACACGCACTGCCTCCTCCACCATATCTTTGCTGTGTTTGCAGTAGTGGCTTAGTTCCTCCTCACTTTCTTTTGCCGGAATCCCCACATTCAGGATCGACGTGATCATGTTAGACAAAATTCCATACAGCGGTGTAGATTCCTGCTCCCAGCATATCGCACAGCAGTCACAGTTTGCACAGAGCCGCCCGGTCAGCTCATTTTGCATTTGTCCGAGTTCCTCCGCCGTGTACTGCTCCTTTTTTTTACTCATATTCATAAAAATCTGTGACAATCCCTGAAACGATTCCGCATACCCCGAAAGGCGTTCCTCCTTGCCTCTGTCCACGGGCTCCTGCTCTATCCTGTTTCCACGCCCCTGCCACTCCATAAAAAAATGAATGCCGCGGTTTAAAAGGATCACCGCACCGAATATAAAGATTCCTTCCAGAAACACCGCCAGAACCTCCGGTTGGTCTTTCCATTCCAGCAGTCCGCCACAGAAAGACAGAATCATCGTCGTGATTGCTGTCAGGATTGCAGCCAGAAATGCGGGGCAGCCCTCGTTCGCCCACTCTACCAGTTTGATCGCACCTGCGGTCACAAGAAGTGCCACTGCGTATTTTACCGTTGCCGTCAGTGGCATAAAATAAAGCATTCCTATGTACATCGCAGCCGTCAGCCACACGCCGTTTACTCCTTCCAAGAATGCTGCCGCAAAATACGCCGGGGCAAGTGGATAGCAGCCCATCATTTGCATACTGCATGCAAGAACGCCTCCCGCAATCGTTATCATCTGTTTGCCTGCACTTTTTTTCATGACATAATCTCCTTTTATTGTTTCTGTGTCCATAGATAATTGCGAAACTCTCCCTAGTCTATTGCAAATTGTTCAAAATTGACAAAAACATTCAAGACACGCTCTCGCTACGTGTCGCTCGCAACGGTACTAAGAAGCCAGGCACAACTTGCCGTTGTACCTGCCTTCTAAGTGCCGGCGGCTCCCCAGTGTCTTTCATGTCTTTTGTCAATTTTTTACAATTCAATTTACGTTTTTAAGAGTTTCGCAATTGTCTATTATGAATAAGTGTTTGTGAAACTCTCTTAGTAATATTGATTTTTTGTCAAGTATTCTATGTTTTAGGGAATTTCACAATTATTATTGAAGTTTGATATCTGAAATATTAAGTTTGTCTCTGGATAGACCAGATACCACGAAACTATTTTATAAAAGATACAAGTAAAAATCAATGATTCGACTTATTAAATTTTTGTGAAATTGACGATTCATTATCTGGCAGAGACAGAACCGGAAACTTGTATTTTAAGACAGATTCAGATATAATCAAAGGAAGCATGAAAAGAGTGGAGTGAATCATGAAGAAAAAGACCGTGACTTCTGAGACAGAAGAAATTACAATAGACAATAAAAAACAGAAAAGAAAGAGAGAAAAGAAAGCCTACCGGGAGATCCGGTGGGACAGGCTGGATAACACGGCACATCTTTTCCCTGTGATCGCAGGAGAGAATATGAGCAACGTCTACCGCATCAGTGTGACATTGACGGAGCTGGTGCAGCCCGATGTTTTGCAGCAGGCGTTAAACATTGTTCTTCCGAAGATGGATGGATTTAATTTAAGACTTCGCATGGGGGTATTCTGGTATTATTTTGAGGAGAATGGAAAGCCTGCACCGAAAGTACGTGAGGAGAGCAATTTTCCGTGCCGTTATATTCAGCAGAATCAAAACCACAGTTATATGTTCCGCGTGACTTATTATAAATACAGAATTAATCTGGAAGTGTTCCACGTGCTGACCGATGGAATGGGCGGCATTAACTTTTTGAAAGAGTTAACGTACCAGTATCTGCGCCTTGCGCACCCGGAACTGAAAGAGAAGGTGGGGGATTCCTTAAACAGCGGCACATCCTTAAACAGAGAGGACAGTTTTTTAAAGAATTATAAGAAGAGTTCTGCAAAAGGCTATCAGACAAAAAAGGCATATCTGTTAAAGGGAGAACATCTCGGACCGGGAGAATTTGGCGTTATGCATGGGTATATGCAGATTCCGCAGCTGAAAGAGGTATGTCACAGATATGGCTGCAGTATCAATGAATATCTTGTTTCCGTTTATATCTGGAGTGTGTATACGGAGTGTATGAAGGGAATGCCGTCCGCGAGTCCGATCCGCGTGGCAGTTCCGGTAAATCTGCGCCCATATTTTAATTCGATCACAACAAAGAATTTCTTTGTCATGGTGTCGGCAGAATTTCATCCGACAAAGGAAGTCTACACGTTTGCGGAAGTGCTGGAGATCGTGCGTGATAATCTGAGAAGCCAGATCAACAGGGAGCATCTGGAAAAACTGTTTTCGTATAATGTATCCAATGAAAAGCTGCTGGCTGCGCGTGCTGTGCCGCTCTTTTTAAAAAATATTGCAATGAAGATTGTGTATACAAAGTCGGCACTTGCCAATACAACAACAATCACAAATATCGGAAATATTGGAGTGGATGAGGCATACCGCCCATATGTGGAGATGTTCCATGCGTTTCTTGCAATGTCGAAGGGACAGCATTTGAAGGGAACGATCTGTTCTTATGGAAGTACGCTGGTGTTCTCATTCAGCTTTGATCTGAAAGATGTTTCCGTGCAGCGGGGATTTTTCCGCAAAATTGCAGCAGATGGAATTGAAGTAGAGTTAGAGACAAATGGTGTGACTTCTGATTAAGAAGAATGAATTATGATACAAATAACAGGAAAGTAATGGTGTGAGATGAGCAGATGTAGACAATGTAATATAGAAGTTTTGGATGAGACGGAGCGCTGCCCGCTCTGTCACTCCGTATTAGAGCCTACGATAGAGGTGGAAAATATGTATCCCGATGTCAAGATCAAAACAAGACGGATGATGCTTTTGTCGAGAATTTATCTTTTCGTGGCGATCGTGGCAGAGGCGGTTTTAGTTGCAGTGAATCATTACGGTGATTTTGAGACGGCGTGGAGCCTTGTTACCGGTCTGATCTTTTTTTACGGATATCTGGTTGTCCGGTTTGCAATCCTTGGAAAAACCGGCTATATTGCCAAAACAATTGTTTTGACGTTGATTGCCATATTAATTTTGATCGCAATCGATTTTGTGAGTGGTTACCGGGGATGGTCGGTACGGTATGTGTTCCCGGCGGCGATCATTTTAGTCGATGCAGGAATTTTGATCTTGATGTGTGTGAACCGGAGGAACTGGCAGAGTTATATTATGTGGCAGATTTTTATGATTCTCTGTAGTTTTGTTCCGATCATTCTGTATCTGACCGGAATCATTTATGTCCCATATCTGGCACTTGCAGCGCTCGGAACGTCTGTATTTTTGTTCCTTGGAACGCTGATCATCGGTGACAGAAGAGCCAGGGTGGAACTGAAGAGAAGATTCCATATCAGATAAGGAAACGACAGAAGTTTGAATAAGAGGGTTTATGATCAGAAAATTGACTTTGAAAAAAGAAAGAGAACATGAGACAAACGAAGCGAGCATCGCAGGAAATGTCATGCGTGACCTGATCGCGCATGTGACAAACGATAACCTGATCGGCAGGAAGATCAAAAGCGGTGAGCTGCGTAAAAAGATGGTTGAGCCACCATGGAAATGCCCGGATATGTTCACCATGACCACTATCGAGATGGAGCACTTCACAATGGAGTGGCTTGAATTAAAGGAAAATCCGAATGAGCAGAAGGTGATCTTACAGCTTCATGGCGGTGGGTATATCGGAGCGATGCGGAACGCATACCGCATGTTTGCGGGACTTTACAATGAAGTCAGCAAAGGGATGAGTGTACTCACCATTGATTACCGTGTGGCACCTGAAAATCCATACCCGGCGGCATTGGAAGATGCAGTGAGCGCATATCAGTGGCTGCTTGGTCAGGGCTGGTTTGCAGAGGATATCATTGTGTCAGGAGATTCCGCAGGAGGAGGGCTTGCGATGGCACTGTGCCATTATCTGAAAGATCATGGAATGCAGCTTCCATGTGGGATCGTTGCAATGTCTCCGTGGACGGATCTTATGGCAAGCGGTGAATCGTATGATACCAATTATGAGAGAGATCCATTGTTTGGAAATACGAGGGACAGTCTGATCTATAACAAAGATTATGTGGGAGACCATGATCCGATGGATGCTTATATTTCACCTCTGTATGGGGATTTCAGGGGATTTCCGCCAATGCTCATACAGGTAGGTTCTTATGAGATGCTGTTAAGTGATTCGGTGAGCGTTGCCTCGAAAGCGAGACATCAGGGTGTGAAAGTAAGACTCAGTATTTATGATGGAATGTTCCACATTTTCCAGATGGCAGCAAAAATGCTGCCAGAATCCAGAAAAGCGTGGGCTGAGATTGGAAAATTTATTGATGTTTTGTCAAATGACTGACATCCATATAAACAGGAAGACCATTTTCATAGGTGACATTGGATTCCCCCTGAATCAATGGAGTGAGGTAATCAATTAATTCCTGTGTAACATCATTGCCAGCGGCGTTGATCCATTCAGCAGGAACGGATCTGGCTTCGTTGGCAATATTTTTTATCTCGGCATATCCATATTCAATCGTATATGGATCGTCAGATACACGGTTCATGGTGACCATAGAAGCTGTTACGCCTTCCTCGGAGAGCGCAACGGCTTTTTTTCCTAATTCAACAGACTCCATAAGATCTGTTTTGGATGCTAAATGGGCTGCACACCGCTGTAATACATTCACTTCGATGGAACGGACCTTTACACCTAATTTTTCTTTTACAAGGAATTCCAATGTTTTTCCGGCGCCACTCAGCTGGCTGTGGCCAAATGTATCGACTGACTTCTCAGAAGCACTGATGTAATTGCCGGATGCATCCCGGATACCCTCTGATACGGCAATGATAACGTTATTGCGCTCAAACAGCATACGTTTTACGTCTAACAGGAAGTCGTCCGTGTCAAATGGAACTTCCGGAAGATAAATCAAATGTGGAGCGGAATTATATCCGTTTCTTGCAAGAGCAGCGGCAGCGGTCAGCCATCCTGCGTCACGTCCCATGATCTCAATGATCGTGACACTCTTGACTGCGTAAATAAAAGTGTCATGGGCAATCTCTAAAACAGAGGAAGCAATATATTTTGCAGCGGAACCAAAACCAGGAGTGTGGTCTGTCTCACACAGATCGTTGTCGATTGTTTTTGGAATGCCGATGATGCGGACATTGCTGCCGATTTTTCTGCCGTATTCAGATAATTTTAAAACGGTGTCCATAGAGTCGTTTCCACCAATATAGAAGAAGGCGCCGACATTGTATAATTCAAACTGTTTGAAGATGAAAACATATGAGGAATCATCATCCAGATAATCCGGCAGTTTATGACGGCAGGAACCTAAATACATTGCCGGTGTCGTTTCCAGACGATCCAGATATGCCGGATTTTCATTCATAATCTCTGTCAGATTTAATAAATGATTGTTTAAGATGCCAAGGATTCCATTTACAGATCCATAGACAGTCTCATACTGATCAGATGCCATGACTCCACGGATCACACCTGCAAGGCTGGCGTTAATTGCAACTGTCGGTCCACCGGACTGTGCGACCATTACATTTTTTAAACTCATAGTTTACTCCTTAATAATTCATTAACTTTTGTTAAAAATAGTATCCATTTCTTTTTCTTTTGTTATAATGAAAAAGATAGATTTTTTTGAAAAAATCTTTTTGACTGCTATATAATAGCGGAAAATAACGTGTTTAGCAAGAGGTAGCAGGTGTGAAATGTGATTTATGTCCAAGAAAATGCCTTGTAGACCGGAAAAAGGGTGAAAAAGGAATCTGTGGGCAGACAGAAAATTTAAAAGTAGCGAGGGCGGCACTTCATTTCTGGGAGGAACCTTGCATTTCGGGAGATGCGGGATCTGGAGCGGTATTTTTTTCGGGGTGTCCGTTGCATTGTGTATTCTGTCAGAATGAGAATATCGCAAACGGAACGGTTGGAAAAGAAATCTCTCTGGAGCGGCTCGTGGATATTTTTCTTGAATTGCAGGAAAAAAGAGCCAATAATATCAATCTTGTAACACCGGGACATTTTGTGCCGCAGATCGTGAAGGCTCTGGATCAGGCACGAAAGGAAGGGCTTACGCTTCCGGTTGTATACAATACAAGCAGTTATGAGACGGTTGACACGATCAAAATGTTAGAGGGTTACGTCGATATTTATCTGCCGGATTTTAAATATATGAGCCCGGTTTTGAGTAAAAAGTATTCCCACGCTCCGGATTATGCACAGGTTGCAAAGGCAGCGATCGCAGAGATGGTGCGGCAGACAGGAAAGGCTGTGTTTGTAAATGGAGATGAAGATAACCTTATTTTAAGTGGAACGATCGTAAGACATCTGACACTGCCCGGCTGTATGGCGGATTCCATACAGATTTTAAAATATCTGCATGAAACTTACGGAGATATGATTTATATCAGTATCATGAACCAGTTTACCCCACTTTCCAATCTGGAAAAGTATCCGGAATTGAATCGCAGGATTACCGATGAGGAATATGAGACACTGGTGGATTATGCGATCGATATCGGAATAGAAAATGGTTTTATCCAGGAGGGGGACACAGCGGAAGAGAGTTTTATCCCGGCATTTGACTGTGAGGGCGTGTAACCTTGAAAATGAGAACCATATTTTCTGGTGGAAAAAATTTCCAAAAAAATAAGGAAAATTATATTTACATAATATGGGAAAATGCTATAATTAGCTTCGTATGATTACAAAGAAGGAATAGCAGCGAAATTACTGCAGACAGATTCTTTATCATAATAGAGTGAACTACGAAAATTTACTATAAGTAATTGGAAATGCAGACAAGGAGGAGACGAGAATGAATTTTCTAAATTTAGTTCAGGGCGCAGCCGGAAAGGTAAAAGGGGTTGCGACTTTGCTTAGCGGGCTGACAAAGACACAGGCGATCATAGCAGGTGTAGCCACTGTGACAGCAGTTGGCGGTGTCGGGACAGGAGGATATTTTTTATATGACCATTTTCATCAGCCGGAACCAATTGTGGCGGATGTTGTGATAAGTACAGAGGTGGCAGAAGAACCGACGGAAGAAGTTGTGGCAGTCGAAGAGGTTGTCACGGAAGAAACAGAGGCGGCAGAACCGGAAACTGTTACATTGGTCGGAAGTTCTATTGAGAAGGATCTGAAGATCAAGATTCAGGACGAGTCCTCGAAAAATGTAAAGGGACAGCCTTTTGAGATCACGATCAAGGCAGACAAGAAGAAGGCAAAATCAACTACATATTCAGATGATGATAAAGATGGTATTATTTACATTAAAAGTATTGATGCCGGAAAATATGATGTCTCTTTGAATGAGATTGATGGATATATCTCAAAAGAGAATTCTTACAAAGTAACGGTTAAGGATAAGATTGAATACACCAAGGTAGATGTCAAAGACGAGATCAAATCCGCAGCAGAAGTAGCACCGGCAGAGGATGCAGAGGTAGACAATGTTGAGGTGGAGGCTGTTATTCAGGATACAGTGGAAACGGTTGACAGCACCTGCACACCATCCAAAGTCGGAGCAGGAGATGTGGATACTTCCAACTTCCCTACTGCTTCCGTTGGTGGATCAACAAAAGTGGACATTGCACAGGCAGCAGTGACGGCTTCCGCAAAACGTGTGGGATACCATGCTACAGGAACGGAATCATCTGGTGTGACTACATCATCCGAGACATCATCGGAAACAGCAACACCAAAATCATCAGAAACAACAGCACCAAAATCATCAGAAACAACAACACCATCGGAAACGACAACACCGAGTGAAGGCAGTTCGGAAACTACTGGTGGTCAGGGAACTGGCAGTGGTCAGAATAATGGTTCTGGAAATAGTGGAAGTGGTGAGAGTACAGGTGGTCAGCAGGGAGCATCTGGTGGAAACAGTAGCCAGAATGGAACATCTGGAGACAAAACAGATGGTACAGAGACAAAGCCGGATGATACGAAACCAGATAAATATGAAATTACCATTGTCCATATGTTTTATAAAAACGATGGAAAAACAAAAGCAGACAAAGCAGATGAAAAAGAGACAGTAACTGTTGCAAAGGATGCGAAAACGGTGTCATCTGCAAAAACATTTGATGGATATAAAGCTTCCAATGGTACAACCTTTACCATTCAGGATGGTGCAGAATATACCGTTAAATGGGTTGCAACAGCAGCAGATAAGGTTACTTACAAGGTAACACATAATTTCTTCCAGGCTGATGGAAAGACCAAAGCAGAAGAATCCAAAAGTGAAGATATCACAGTAGATGCTACTGTTACTGAGATACAAGCATCTTCTTATGAAGCACAGGGATATAAACTGGTAGAAGGTTCCACGAAGATCAAAGTGGCAGCAGGCACAACAGCATACACATTAAACTGGGTAAAAGCTGCAACCGCAGCTAGTGCATCCGTCACAGTACCACAGACGGCAGCTTTATATAACAGCACTATTAATAATGCAAATGCAATTGGTCTTACAGCAACATTGACAGACGCAGGCAATATTATCACAAATATTACATGGGCTAGCAGCAACGAAAAAGTTGTAAAGGTATCCAATGGAGCGAAAACAGGATGTACACTGACAGCAGTTGGAAAAGGAAGTGCAACTGTAACAGGTACGATCACATACTTATCCAAACCGGGCGATACCAAGACAACCGCAAGTGACAAGAAAATCACATGTACAGTTACAGTCAATGATTTTACTGGAAATACAACAACCCAGTTAAAAGATAAATCCGGTAGATTACTTTACAAAGATTCCGAGTGTAAAAAACCAGCAACCGTGGCAGATTACAATGCAAACGGAACTTACTACACCGAGCCGGTTTACACCGGATGGCAGACCATTGATGGAAAAGTATATTACTATACCAGCAACCATCAGCGTGTAACAGGAAGTCAGGTGATCAGCGGTATCTCTTACAACTTCGGAAGTGATGGAGCATTACAGCAAGGTTCCGGAAAGAACGGTATTGATGTATCCAGCCATCAGGGAAATATTGACTGGGCATCTGTAAAGGCAGCAGGTATCAATTTTGCAATTATCCGTGTCGGTTACCGTGGATCACAGACAGGAGCATTGGTAGAGGATTCCTGCTTCAAGAAAAATATTCAAGGTGCAACTGCAAACGGCATTAACGTTGGTGTTTACTTCTTCACACAGGCTACAACTGAGGCAGAGGCTGTTGAGGAGGCAAGTATGGCATTGACCTTATGCTCCGGCTACAATCTTTCTTACCCGATCTTTGTCGATACAGAGAACGGAAGCGGAGCAGCCCGTGCCAACGGATTAGATAAAGGCACCAGAACAGCATGCGTGGCTGCGTTCTGTAAGACCATTGCAAACGGTGGAAGAAAAGCAGGTGTTTACGCAAGCAAGAGCTGGTACAATAATAAAATTGATGCATCTGCATTCAGTAACTACTTTATCTGGGTTGCACAGTACAACACAACCTGCAATTACAAAGGAAAATATAACATGTGGCAGTACTCTTCCAAGGGAAGTGTTCCTGGAATCAAGGGAAATGTCGATGTAAATATTGCATATTAATTCATAAGTTTTAAAGGGATGACCGGTATCTGAACAGATACCGGTTGTTTTGCTCATAACAATCGATAAGGAGAAAAGGTTTGCCATATTATAGTAAGAAAAAGTATCCAAAACAGATATGGGTGTCGCAGATACCGGAGCAGGAAGTTTCTTTGTTAAGAGAAAATCTTGCAGGAATAAAACAAACTACATTTGTATTAATAAAAAAAGAGGAAGCCTTTCATCAGCTGTCAGAGAAGCGGAGCAGAGATATCATTTTTCTATCTTCGGATCAGTCTCTTTTAGACCTTGCCAGAGATGTGGACGTCCCGGCGATTGCCTATCAGAAGCCGGAAACGGATACATTTCTTCATGCCGATATGGTCGTCGAGGGGTTCGAGGAAGTCGATATGACGTTTTTACAGCGTGTGTATGAGAGACATTTCAACATTCCATGGACGATTCTGGAGACGGAACGCTGTGTTGTGAGAGAACTGGACCTTTCTGATCTGGATGACCTTTTTTCCATGTATGCAGAACCCGGAATGACCGATTATATGGAGGGGTTATATGAATATGAGGAAGAGCTGGAATATCAGAAAGCCTATATCGAAAATATGTATCATTTTTACGGATATGGAATGTGGCTCGTTTTTGAGAAAAAAACGGGCACACTGATTGGCAGGGCTGGTGTGGAACATCGGGAAGAGTTAAATGGAGATATGGAATTGGGTTATGCGATCCGGACATCTTTTCATCATCAGGGTTATGCCTATGAAGTCTGTCAGGCGATCATGCAATATGCAAGAGAGGTGCTGCAGGTACATCTCGTACACTGTCTGATTCAAAAAGAAAATGCTCTTTCCGAAAAACTCGCCATAAAATTAGGTTTTTCTTACTGCGGTGACCGGGAAATAGACGGCGTCCTGATGTCAGATTATCAGATAGAATGGTGATGGAAGCCGGATGCAAAGTTTAAGCGTTGATTTTTGATAGAAAATAAAATATAATCATATATTATACACAAAAGCATAGATAAAAGTGGGTGATCTACATGGCAGAACTTTCGTCAGAAGAATTAGAGAAAATCGTAAAAGAAGAGGACAATAGTATCAAACCAATGAAGGAGTTTGAGAGTCCCGAAAAATTATATCAGGAATTGATCGCCAGTGTCCGTAAGTATCATCCATCTACGGATATCAGTCTGATAGAGAAGGCATACAACATTGCATACGAGGCACATAAGGGGCAGGTAAGAAAATCGGGAGAACCGTATATCATCCATCCATTGTGCGTTGCGATTATTTTAGCAGAGTTAGAGCTTGATAAGGAGACGATCGTAGCGGGACTTTTGCATGATGTGGTGGAAGATACCGTTATGACCGACGAGGAGATCAAACAGGAGTTTGGTGCAGAGGTTGCACTGCTGGTAGATGGTGTCACAAAATTGGGACAGTTGTCCTACGATGCGGATAAGGTGGAAGTTCAGGCAGAGAATTTAAGAAAAATGTTCCTTGCCATGGCAAAGGATATCCGTGTGATCCTGATCAAGCTTGCAGACCGGCTTCACAATATGCGTACGCTGAAATATATGAAGCCGGAAAAACAGAAAGAAAAGGCGCGTGAAACGATGGATATCTACGCGCCTATTGCTGATCGTCTCGGTATTTCCAAGATCAAGACCGAGCTGGATGATTTGTCTCTCAAATATCTCCAGCCGGAGGTTTACAAAGAATTGTCCGAAAAACTGGCGCTCCGTAAGGACACCAGAGAGGCGTTTATCCATAAGATTATGGATGAAGTCAAGAAACATATGGACGATGCGGGCATCGAAGCCAAGGTAGACGGCCGTGTGAAACATTTCTTCAGCATCTATAAAAAGATGGTAAACCAGGACAAGACGCTGGATCAGATCTATGATATTTTTGCGGTCCGGATTATCGTGGAGAGCGTGAAAGACTGTTATGCGGCGCTCGGTGTCATCCATGAGATGTACAAACCGATTCCGGGACGTTTTAAAGATTATATTGCCATGCCGAAACCGAATATGTATCAGTCTCTGCATACAACGCTGATGAGTTCGATCGGTCAGCCGTTTGAGATCCAGATCCGTACAAAAGAG
>OKTJ01000985.1_pt1 | contig 14206 bp, 14 predicted proteins | sample 1606201 | NCBI WGS metagenome assembly OKTJ01 (sample SAMEA3879536, study PRJEB24766) | human gut metagenome | biome: human-associated habitat; feature: feces | place: USA | collected 1985/1987 | reverse complement strand
TTACACGTTATTAGGTCTCCGCTTCACGGTCACACTATCCTCCTACCAAAAGCCTGTCGAAGGCTGCTTCCAAATCAAATTTTTCAGTTGTGTTAGGGCCAAGCAAATGTAACTACTATTTTTTCGTCCACTCTAACAACTCTATTTCTCACAAGAGCAGTACCGGTCCGGTAGAATGCTAATCTGCCGGACCGGTACTATTAAAATTCTAATTATGTGATATTCAGCATCAATAATTGACGTGCCCTGACACATGAATAGTTTGAGAAGAGTTATTTCTAACAGCTAGTACATAGTTTCCTCTTTGCGTCACCTCAATTGCCTCATCAAAACTACCATTCTTTGTGTTTAGGCCATAAAACAAGTTATCTGGAGCAATTAGGCCAAAGTCTACGCTTGCAGAAAACGGGGAATATGTCGCCTTAATTGTTACCACTTCTCCAACTTCCAACGGAAAACTGCTCTTCGCTTTCACTGTTGTATTAGCTGGAACATCCATGTTAAAACTTCCCGTCGCGTCCACTGCGTAAGTTATCACTTCGCCTTGGTATTCCGCGGCTTCTGTACTAATCCCAAGGCAGGATACTACGACAGCCGACAGTAAAACTAAACTTAAAAACCTCTTTGTTTTCATTTGCTTGTACTCCTTCAGTAAGTCAACAGTTCTCAGTTAATGTCATATTGTCCTTTGATTTCTCTGCATATTGCTTATATGTGTTTTCCAAAACGCTCTCTTTCATATTTTAAGATAAGGATATTCTGTTTCAAATGTAAACCACACGTAGTTTACATTTGAGCAATTAATAGTTGCATCTTACTTTTATGTAGATTAGCCACGAAATGCTGATAAAAGCTATTCCTTTTCCCATCAACAAAAGTCGTCAAAAGCATCGCTGTCTCTTCTTGAAAGGATTCACCAATTTACATCGAAGTCATTTTTACCTGTTACATTTACCTCGTCCCCCGATATTTCCCTCATAGATATTGGTTTTTTGGGTTGCTTCACTAATAGCATTACGCTAAGAACGATTACTGCAACTGCCAAAACAGCCATAAGGACTACAAACACAGTCTTTCTTCTACTCTCCTGTTTTTCTATTATCCTCTTCTGCATTGGTGTCTCGTTTTGATTTGGTTTTGGCTCATCGTCATGAAGCAAATATTCTAAAGATACACCATACAGGTTCCCCAAAAACTTTAAATTATCTGTAGACGGAACTGCTGCTCCCACCTCCCATCTCGAAATAGCCTGCCTAGATACATTCATCATCTCCGCCAATTTCATTTGCGATAAGCCTTTTTCCTTTCGCAAAGAAATCAGTTTCTCTTCTAATTTCACCTTTATGCCTCCCAAATAGAATCACTGCTTTTAAACATGGTCAATTCTTCTTACCATTAACATTCTCGGTTTATTCACCTTCTGCAATAGTTTCTCTCATTTTCATTTTTATCTCGAATATTCTTCGTTTTCTTTGCTCAGTCGTACACATCCCCCGTTCCATCTATCTATATTTCCATTTCAGGATTTACTACATTCCGCTGCCCAATGGCTATGTTTATCATACCGCAAAGTTAGCGTTTTGTCGACACTCCGGCATCAATATTGATAGCCGACCAGAGGGAAGGGGGCGCGGTATTTGCATCTCACACGCGCCCCTTTCCATTACGACACAAATCTACAAATGCACTGCAGCAACGTCACGCATAGTTCCTGATATAGATCTTCGTCAAAAATTCCGTTTATCTTTGCTTCTCTAAAAAGGAGTGGGCGATAAAGCCGCAATATCTTTTCCTTTGCCTGTTCATCCCCCTCCTGTGCTAAAAGCAGGAGTGTCCCAAATTTCACCGAGATACTTCTCCCCCCTTTTCGCTCTCCACAATAAACTTCTTGATTTTCCGAATTGCCCTATAATAGACTGCAGCAGCCCCCTGATAACCAAGACCAAATTTGGTCCCGATTTCAGCAAAGCCTCGCATATCTACTACACGAGCAAAAATGACATATCGTTCGCGCACACTAAGTTGCTTCAGTGCGTCATCCAATACCTCATATCGAACTCCCTCACCTATATTCATCACATTCTCATAACTTGCCTCTCCATCTTCAAACATCTCGTCAGTACCGACCATTAACTCATGCGCCCGTACGTACTCAGCCTTTTTCCAATAGTCAACTTTCTTTCGATGAATCGCCGTAATTAGATATGCTGTAAATCTATTCTGGACAGCGTTACTTTCAAATGTATTTTTCTTTTTAGATGTCATACGACTCCTCCAACGTCATTTTTTTAAAAAGACGATATGGCGGATCTCGACATCGCGTTAGGACATTTGCTAAACTTGCTTTTGCAAGCGGATCTCTGCATTGAGCACAGCTATAAAAGCAAAATGTTGTGTCTGCATACTTTCTTTGATCTCGCTATACACGCGCAGAGTATTCCTCCTCTCACAGCACACAAAAAAGCTGATGCGGTACTCATAAGTTATGTGTACCGACATCAGCTTTTCGTTGCTGAAAATATCTAATTTTGTCTTTATGGTTCAGATCATATTGAGAGAGTCTACGTGAACATAGAATAGATCACTTCATGTTCGCCATGTAATTCCGGCATGTCCTGTAGCCGGACAATGTCACCATACTCGCAAGATGAATCATCCGTCAGAACCCAAATAGTATGTTTTGAATATACCCCATTGTAAATGTCTGTTGTACACTGTTTTAAGTATAAATAGGACTTGCTCATAACTTCCAGAGGATACCATGTTGACCACTTTTGAAGTTTGAAAGTCGCGCCATCATAAGAAATATCCAAAACCGTTCCCTTTAGTGTGCTCCCTTCTTTCTCTCCGGAATATACAAATAACACACGAACTTTTGCGTCTGATGCATGTTTGACTTTCTTAATAAAATCTTCCCATAGCTCTGCTTTTTTTATCTCACAGAGATCCGTAATAATCACACATTTTTCACGCTGCAGCTGTTCAAGGGAAAAGTTACCACTATGAAGTCGCTCCATCGGGGTTAGTCGTTCTGCATACTTCCACAGGCAAAAGGCACTAAGCAGTACTAAAAAACAAATTCCGAATGTTCTTCTCATTGTTAGGCTAAACTCCAATAGGAGTACGTGGTTCGATTTCCAGCATAAGGACAGTCGTATATAGTATGCTCATATAAACCATACTCTCCCCATTTTGATGTTACCATTATTGTACTTCCCACGCTCTTGACAATGCCAGAATGATCTCCCAGTGTTTTACCATCTGTACCGACCTCGCTTCCAGTATTTCGATAGAATACTTTTCTACCCGCAGCAGCACTGCCAGCGTTTAAATAACTGCCATCAGTCATGTACGGAAAAGGATTAATAAGCCAAACATTGTTTTCAGGCGATTGGTCATGCCATGCATAAGAATGGCAATTATAGCGTTTGCTCGCACTCTTTCGCCGTATTGCATTAGGATAAAGCCTCGCCATTTCCAAATCAAGGTAATATATCTCATCATCAGAAAAGCCACTAGATGTCGTAATATAGTAGTCATCATACCAGCCCTCTTTAAGGACCGTTCCATTTGGAGTCTGGACAATCGAAGCAGTACCATCTGTTGCATTTGTCTGGTTGGTAGACAAAACTGCTATGCTTTCACAAAGATATAATTTATCGGCCTCATCAAGTTGGTTGAAAAACGGTTCTATAAGAAGCAAGGTTTGATTTTTTCTTTTTTCAGTATGTTTCTGCATCTGCATATATGTCATATGCATTAACTCGGTGGAGCTGGCCAAAACATCTGCATTTTGATTACTATAGGTGTTTTTATATCTTGCGGCAAGCGCATCTGCCGCATCATCGCGCCTTTGCAATTCCTGTAATGCGTCACAATACTGCAAAACAGCATCAAATCCCTCTTCAATGCTATCATAAGCATACATGTTAGAAAAAAGCGGGTAATATAAAACTGCTTCGATAAGTGATTCCGTAGACATTTGGTGCAATGTTTCCTTTGGAATTTCGCAAGCAGCTATTTTACTCTGTAACGTCTCCAGCTTCTTCCATTCCTCCGTACCAGGTTGAATTGGGTATACATCCTTAATATTGAGTAGGAGACTATACTCAGACAAATCATATCGGAACTCTGCCTGAACTGGAATGTAGAGCGGCACACAAAGAGCGATTGCTAAAATTAAGGTAATTAATCGTTTCATATTTTCTCTTCTCCATTCAGATTAACTCAATTAGTTTTTACAAATAATATTTCTGGTGAAGGAATTTGCTTATCTTATCGTTACTACGCAAATATAGGCCGTATATATCTCACTTATCTCTTCTCGTCATCCTACTTAAGTATTTTCCTTTTAAGTCAACATCTGGGATTTCACCGCCCTCTCGCTCGTCTAACTCTAGAGTTTCACGTTGGGCTGTTTTAAGGATTATTTCATCAAGATTAACCATATATCATTTTACTCGTTCACGTACACCTACTGCGAATTGCTACTTCAACTTTTCACTTGAAACAGTCAAGTGAGAGATATTCATCATTTCTGTTATTTCAATTGAGTAACTCCCCTTTCTCATGTGGAAGAATATCTCTCTTCCAACTATGTTTCCTGTTTTTTAAGTATAACAGTTTCTATCAAATGTAAACCGCTTACGGTTTACATCTATGCAATTTCAGATTGCTTTTTGAAAATCTTCAAAGGCAAGAAATAATTAAGCTTTAAATAACAGGCAGAACAAACATAAGCGTGGGGCTCTGTGTGATCGCCCCACGCTTTATACTTATATCTTTATGTTTATTTCCCCTTCTCATGTAAAATCGGGTTCAATTTTCTCCTCCTATAGCCCTACTGCAACCATGCAATGGTTCTATAACACAATTTAATCCCATATAGAAACCGCAAATTGACAAAATGCAAACTTGATGTGGTTTACATTTCCTCAGTTTTTTCTTAATTTATAGCTGTAAAACTTCTTGTTGTTACAATCGCAAGGTCAAATCATTGCAGCGCCTGTATTTTCTTTATAAACCACGACCTTCAAAATAGTTTACGATTCTTATCAAATATATAAAAAGGGGGAATATCATACCCCATCGTTTTTAGCTCACTAATTCTTTTGTTTTGCTATGCTACCCGTCATAACAGTAAAGGAGGCATCTCTATGAGTAAGAAATCACTTCGTTCCATCGGTACACTTACCCTAGCTTTTCTTCTGTTAACCACTCTCGCTTTTGCAACATCTGGCCTTAGTGCTTGGTGCATTGTTCCCGCACTTAACGGCAGTGCCAACTCCGAAGACACCGGGGTTAAAGAAACTACAGGCTCCTCTGCTTACCTTTATACTGCGCCATGATCGTGTCAATGCGCCAAAGATGCTGCTCCACCACAGCGTTGCGCTGCGTGATCGTAAATCCGTTTTTCATTTTCTGTATAGTTTCCTTTCCTTCGTTCAAATGTATTGTGCTGCGGCTTAGGCCGCAGTTTCCATGAGATCCGACACCAGAACATCCACCAACCGCTGACCGGCAAGGTCGCCGGTATGGATACGAATGTCATCCTGCCGCAGCTGCTCGAATTCCTGCAGGCGAAGGACCTTGCTCTTTTCCGCTTTTTCCCGGTCGCTCTCTGTCAAGCGCTCGGAGACAACCTTCTGCCATTCTTTCAGGAATTTCTCCGCGTCCTTGAGGTCATCGTTCTGTCGGTCAAAGTAGGTCCGTTTCTGCCGTATCGTGCCGTTTGGCTCCACCTCAAGGGTGTAGTACGGTTTGTCGATCTCTGCGGTCTTGCGCAGGAACAGGATATATGCCTCCTGCTGCTCGATGCGCTCCCAATAGCGGTCTGACTTGCCGACACAGTGGGAAAGCGCATCGCCCTCGCGCATAACATCGCGCACACCTGACGGAACGACGATGGAATACATCTCTCCGGTGTATTCGTATTTCGGTTTGATCGAGCGGCAGATGCCTGCAATTTTCCGATACTTTCTTGCTGTTGCGGCAGCTTCCATGTCCCGTTCTCTTTTCCGCAGCTGCTCCACCAGTTCATCGTGACGCTGGCGCAGCAGCTTGACACGGTACACGATCTCATCGTTGGTATTGATTCCCAGTTTATCCGCCATGGAAAGGTAATCCCGCCATGTGAAAATAATCTGCCGCAGGGAATCCCGCGTGCCACTTTTCTGACGCTGAAGATAGTTGCAGACCTGCTGCTCTGACATTCGATCCAGAATGAAGTCGATATCGGAAACATGGATCTTCTCCTGCTCCAGCCAGTGCAGCACATGATCCGGGATGATTCTGCCGCTGCATTTCTCCCGCTGCAGCCAGTCGAGCATAATGGTGCCGCCGTTGAGCGCCCGGAGCCGCGAAAGCCGGTTCGTATCAAGTGCCAATGCCTTGACAAGACTGGTTTCAGACTCCTGCCGAATACAGCTTTTTACGGCTCCGAAATCTTCCAAGCACTCCGTGGTCAGCCGCGGAAGATTGGCTTTGCAGATCTGCTCAACGCGTGGAAACCTCCCCCACGCAAACAGGTACCAGTTGGGGCTTACACAGCCCCGGCAAAGTCTTACATACTCCCTCAATCCGGTTCTTGCAAGAAGTGGGGCAATGCTGGAAAGCGTTTTTCCATAGATGCTCCCCGGCTGATAACAATACTCGTTGTAGGAATAGCCCATACCCGTGTAGACGTACTCATCGATGCCCTCCACCCATCGGGTGCGGCGCTGTTTGTACCAGCCCCAGTAATACGAATGTGAAGACAGATCCGCACGGTAGAAAATACGCTGCTTCTCAAAGCTGGAGGTTTTCGATGTGATGGTGTTCTCTTCTTTCCGGTACTGCCTGCTCACCTGAAATTGGCGAACCACAAACCCGTCTCCGCACTTCTGCGCCAGATATGCGCATTCTGTTGGGGAGTGCAGATAGTCCGTTATTTTCCCTTTCGCCTTGAACGTGATCTTATGACGGCATCTCGGGCACTTTCCCACCGCGTTATGATAGGGCCGCTGTTTCAGTGTAACTTCCTTTTCACAATAGGTGCAGTAGCCGTACCTTGCCCCGCCCTTGCGGTAATCGTAGAAGATGTAGTTTTCCTGAATACCCACCTTATTGACCCACCGCTCCCAGTCCTTCGGCAGCGGCGGTGTCTGAGAGAGCTCCGCATCCCACGGATCGGTTTCCTTTCTGTGCCGGCGTTCCAGTTCAGCATCACGAACGGCGCGCTGAAATTTCAGAATAGCCCGATATACGCTTTTTTCATCCGACGCCAGATATTGCCGGATCTGTGCATCATCTACGGCGCTGATCCACACGTTATTGGATCCCTTCGCCTGCCATTCCAAGTAGTCGATCTTTGCCGTCCGCCATTTGTCATGGGCACGGTCATAGGTGAGAAACTGCTGCTTTTCTTTCTCCATGAAAATCTCATAGACCGGCAGCGTTCCGCCAAGGCGCATTGCATCCGGGTCATACAGGGTGACTTTCAAAATGCCGCCCTCTACCGCGCTTCGCACAAAACCGCTGTATCGGCATCGATAGGAAGTGTTCCAGCCCGAACCGACCTTGACCGGGACATCCTCGCGGGCCACCGCAAGCATTTCTTCAGTCGCAGGCAGATCCTTCATTTTCAACAGGCTGTCCTTTTTCATTTCTGCACCGCCTCTCTTTTCACAAAATCAATGTCATACCATACATCAGGCAGAATTTTTTCTCCATCGACCTCAACGACCGCAATCTGACAGATTACTTCGGTTTCACGCCGCTCTCTGGCAAATGCGAGAATATCGCCCAGTTTTCCACACGCAGCGGGTTCCTTGCCTCGAACGATGGCATAGCCGTTGCGGCTAACGCTGTGCTCACGCTGTACCTTGCCGCTTACCTTGCGGCATGGGTGATCCACCATGTAGGCAAGTGCATGGAGAAAGAATTCTTTCCTCGTCAGCTGCCGCAGGATCGTCAGCTCTGTGCAGGCAATTTTGGAGTCACGATCGTCCTCGTCAATATCCCCGCCGGGCTGCACCAAGCAGTAAATGGAGCGATCCATATCGCTGTAATAGGTGAGACAATCCAGCGGATCCTCTGCACAGTGAAAACCGTTGCTGGCGCAGTTTGCCTCCGGGGTGACATTCTTTCCCATGACGAACCGATAGCCACGGCAGGAGAGATCCGGCTCAAAGCCTTTATAAGCGTACATCAGGCTGCCTCCCCAAAGGAGGAGAGGTCTCCCAGCGAGATCTGCCCATCGTCGGCTTCCGCTTTTTTCGGCGGTTCCTTCTTCTCCGGCTTGTTCTTCTTTTCTTCCTTTTTCTTCTTGGAAACGGACTTGGAAGATGTTTTCCCACGATAGGGCTGCGGGACAAACTTCTCTTCATCCCCCTGATCCTCCTTGGCATCGGGGTCACGGAAATAGTCCTCCGCCCACTGGTAGCAGAGATCGTCGGGAATATCGCAGCCGTATCCCTGCTGACCGGGGCTCGGTTGAACGCCGTTCGCTTTCAACTCATCCTGCACATAATCCCATGACTTTCGGCTGATATACTGGAAGCAGTGGATCATGCTCTTGCGCGGGTGCATGGTAAGCCGTGCAAAATCGAGGTCATCAATGCACTTGGTCTGGATAAACTCGGAAACGCTTTCTTTCATGTTGCGCCGTGTCAGCTTCTCCGTATCTGCGGACACGCGCTTTGCGGCAGCCTTGAGCAATTCCGCCGGGCTCATGGCATCCAACTTTTCCAATGCAGCCTGTTCCGCCCGCTGCTTTTCTGCCTGCCTGGCGTCCCATTCTGCCTTGCGCTTGGCTTCAGACGCTTCGTGCGCACGGCGGGCCTCATCCTCACTTTGGGTATTGGGGGCGGTTGCCGGTTCGCTGGCCGCCGCTGCCGGAGTCGGATCTGCAGTCGGAGAACTTGCTGTCGCCGGTTCCACAGGAGCCGCCTGCGGCATATCCATAGCATCATCTTCCGTAAAGGCGTCGGAAACGGCAGCCTCGCTGTTTTGAAGCTCGTAATCCATATTTGAAAAAGCGCCCATTCGTACATTCCTCCTGTTAAATAAAAATGAGAAAAGGACGCTCCTGTGCCAATGGCACAAGGCGTCCTTTTTACATACTTGGCTCAGACCGTGTAGACCAGTGTGCTGAATGGGTCGAAGCAATAGCACACGACGGCCGGATACTGAGCGGCTGTTCTTTGAATTTTCTGTTGGACAGCAAGGGCCTCTCCCATTCCACAGGGAGTATCCCATCCAGTCCAGACCATAGCTGTGAAATAACGGTGTTCCGGATGATACCGTGTCTCCGCCCCAAGTCTTTGACAGATTCCCAGCATGGCTTTCAGCTGCTTTGTCTTCTGCTCGTCCATTTCTAAATGGATCGTCTGCGGTAAAGCCTGCATTCAAGCCTTCTTTGCCAGTGCGGGAGAGAATTTCACCTGCGGAAATCCGGCCATATCACAGTAAAAATATCTGCGCTCGCTTTCATCATACAATTCCAGCACATCAGAGGGCGCGATGCTGCGGCCACGATAGTCCGGGGGGAACGCCTGGTTATAGCGTGCAAAAATGCGCTCCAGAATATCACGTTCATCTTGCCCGACGGGGTAGATCAGCTCACCGTCATAAACGAGTGTGTATTCCGCCGCCGGGGGCTGCTGAAAGCCAGCCTTGTGCAGCGCGTCAATGCCGCCAAAGGCGAATGCGCGCGTCTCGCCATGCTCCAGCTCCATCTGATAAACACGAAATCGCTGCGTTTTACGCTGACTGTCCAGCAGCTCCTGAAAAGAAACGCCGGGGGCAGTCTGTAAGTACGCATCGTATTCCTGCTCCGTCAGCCCCAGATAGTCCCGCAGGGAAATACTGTCCTCCTTCATCGCGTGCCATTTTTCCGTACAGGCTTCCAGCATTTCCAGCCCGCACAGCCCGTTGAGATACTGCTCCTTAAATGTCATTCGTCGATCCTCCTTCATTTTCTGTTCTTTCCGGCGCAGCGCAAGCTGCCAATCGTCAATGCCCTTGTAATTGGGATTCCATGTGAGCCTGCGGCAGCGCATCCCGTGCTTGGCCGCCAGCGCATAGATCTTCGATGCGCCTTTTCCCACCATTTCATTACTGTACTTATCCATGTCCTCCGCCTCGATGATCTCCTCCGTTCCATTTCGGTGCAGGAACGCAAACAATTCATCCAGCTTGGCGGTGTTGTTAACGCCCAGCGTGGCAACAAAGGTCCTGTGCATCAGCGCGTGAGCAACATCCGCCTTGAGACAGCCTTCCGTCACATATACAACGCGGGAGCAGGGGTCGCCCACAAAATGAATGGGGCTCCCCGAGGTCGTTCCCATGCGCTTTCCCGTGGAAGACAGCGTCAGATATTTCACGCCCGTTTTCTCCGGTGGATCGTCTTTATCCTTGAGCGGATGATCCAACCGGATCTGTGCGCCGCGGATCAGACCGTCTACACCGAAGATGGGAATGATGATGCCTGATGTCCGCTGGTGGAATTTGACCGTCCAGCAGCCGTTATCATCCACATAGAAGCCGGGAACACCCTGCACCCTGCAGCCCGCCTTGACCAACCGATTGGTCAGGGAGCGGCACAGGAAAGGGGGCGGCGTACTCTTGAAGCCAAAGCGCGTGATCTCATCGTCGGACAGCCCCCGCACAGACTGAAGGTGTGTGTGGTGCGCCGGAATGAGGGTCAGCATGGACAGCAGCATGGAGAGGGTCTGATGCACTTCCTGAACAGAAGCCGCGTCAGACTGCTCGGCCTCCGCAGGCGTCGTCTTCTCCGGAACGGTATAGTCCGGCGAAAAACCATTTACCGCCAAAGCGTCGCAGATCTCCCGATAAGCGTCTGAATTGCTGACGCCATACACCTTTGCGTAAAGGGACAGCATTCCGCCGCCTTCACCGCAGTAGTTACAGCGCCACAGGTCTTTTGCCGTGTTCAGATTCATTTTCCCCCGGCGGTCACCGCAGATGGGACAATCCACATACACCTGACCGGGAGCCCTCCGCCTGATATTCAGGCGGAGGAGCCCGGCCACATCCATAATGCCAAAGGGGAGATCATGCTTTTTCCCGTAATTCAAACCAGCATCCCTCCCAAGACGCAAAATTTACGGATGGAAAGCGGTCAGCTTGCCTTTAACTGCTGCGAACCGCCCATCAGAAGCATGGCGGCAGCCTTCATAATATTGCCGCAATCCTCACAGAGATAGGCGTAATATTTCAGGCTGGAGGGACGCTGCTCAGAAACCTGTGCCATCGTCCAGCCCTTATTGACGCCGGTGGTCACGACCAGCTCCGCGGCTTCCTCTTCCGTCATCAGCGAAAGGATCTCGTCCACCGTCATATCGTCCGAATATTTCGGTGCAGCCGCTGTCGATGCCGCTGCCGGCATATCGACCACAACAGACTTTACCGTCTGTGCTGTTTCAGCCCGCTCCGTGACCGCAGCCTCCGCCGTTTCCGAAGAAATCTCCTGCGCCTTTTGGGGCATAACCGGATCAGGCTCAGAAGCCGCAGTTCCGCCGCTTAACGCCTGCAGCAGACTCATGGCGTCTGAAACGCTTTCCGTCTGCTGGGTGGTGTGAACCTCTTGCTGATTTACGTTGGGCGTCTTTGCCGCCTCCTGCGGTTGAACCTCTTGCGGTGTAGGCACTGCCTGTACCGGATGATTTTCGCCGATAGGATCTTCTCGCTGCGGCGCTGCGGCTCCATTTACCGCCGGAGCAGTCTCCTGACGATTTACAGTGCCCGTTGCGACTTCCTGTTTCCCATCGGCCTGTGCATCTACCGCCGCAGAGGGGGTGATCTCACAGAGCTGGATGCCGAAGCCTGCATTATCCAGCGCCGTTTTCAGCGCCTCGTCCTGCGCGGCCTGCACATAGCGTCCGGCAGGAGCCTGAGCCTTTTCCACCGCCGCGGTAAAATTGGTAATGGGCTGGTTGTCCTCTCTGGACAGAAATACCTGCGCCTCATAAACGGCGATCTGATCTGTGATCTGCAGCCGGTTCAGCAGCATTTTTCCATCGGGGCAGGCCAATCGGAACCAGAGCCGCTGATAGCGCGGCTCCAGCTCGATTCCGCCGTTGGCGTTTCTTTTCAGAAAGCGCAGCGGGTCAAAGCCCTGCACCCTACGAAGCTGCTGCACGGCAGGAATCGCTTGGGTCAGCATAATTCTTTCTCTGGACATGGTTTGATACTCCCTTCATAAAATAAATAAGAGATGACTGTGCGTTTTTTTGCACATTCATCTCACATTAACTGGCACGCTGCCATTCTTCGCCCTCTTCGTTACGGAGAGCCTTGCGCGTGACTGCCTTATAGTAGAGGGCGATGCGTTCGCCCAGCATGGTATTGCGTTTTCCTTTTCGGCTCCGATGGATCGCCATATACAGCGCCCGTTTCTCACCCACCAGCAGCACGCGGCGCTTGGCACGCGTGATTGCCGTGTAGAGAAGATTCCGCGTCAGGAGCACATTATGGGCAGCCAGCAGTGGAATAATGACCGTATCATACTCTGAGCCCATGGATTTGTGGATCGTAATGGCATAGGACAGCTCCAAATCATCCAGAAGTACCTGCGGGCAATCCATATAGCGGCCGTCAAACTCGATCACGACATTGGTACCGCTGATCTTGCGGATCGTGCCGATGTCACCGTTGAAAACACCCTCGCCGACCTGCTTGCCGGAGCGGTCATACAGCTTGATGTCGTAATTATTCCGCATCTGCATCACGCGGTCATTGAGGCGGAATATCTTTCCGGCGTACACGATCTCCGGCGTCTGCGGCGCTGTGGGGTTGATCTCCTCGCGGATAGCTTCATTCAGGCTGTTGACCGATGCCTCGCCCTCGGAGCGGAACGGCGATAAAATCTCCACCTGCTCGATTCCTTTTGCGGCGATCTGCTCCTGATACAGCTCACGGATGATGCCGGCAGTCTCCTCCTGGCTCTCTGCCTTGTGAAAGGCAAAGTCCTCACCATAGTAGAGCGTCGTTTTGCCCTCGTTGATAAAACGGGCATTGTGGGCGATCAGGCTATCCTGTGCCTGACGGAAGATCTCATCCAGCACCGTGACTGGCACAACGCCGGAGCCGATCAGCTCGTGAAATACATCACCGGCGCCCACACTCTCTAACTGGTCTGCATCACCGACCAAAAGGACTTTGGTGCCGGGGCGCAAGCGTGAAAAGAGCTGATGGATCAGCCACATATCGACCATGGAAGTCTCGTCCACGATCAGGAGCCCTGCTTCCAGCGGTTTCCGTTCCCGGTCTTTCTTCGATTCCGAATCACCGTGAAGCTTCAGGATGCTGTGGAGCGTCTGTGCTTCATCGATCCCCGTTGCCTCCGCCATACGCCGGCTCGCCTTACCTGTGGGCGCTCCGAGTACGATCTTCTGCCGCGGATAGAGCTGACGGTACACCTCGATCACTGTTTTCAGAACAGTGGTCTTGCCGGTGCCGGGCGGTCCGTAGAAAATAATGGAGCTGATCTTGTCTGCTTTGATGGCGCGGTACAACAGCTTATCCTTACCGATGATGTGTTCCTGCCCTACGACCTCATCCAGTGTCCGGGGACGCATTCTCGCCGCCAGAGGAGCCTCTTTTTCCATATTGGTGCTTCGCATATATTCAAATAAATCCATATGATCACATCCTCTGTTTCTATTTTTGCGTCCAAATCTTCAACCGCCGCTTCAGTACATTTGCCTCCAGTGGGGCCAGCAGCAGATCCTGGATCTCTTCCGTCTCCAACGCACATTTCATCTGTGCAAGATTCCCCTCCTTGCAGATGGCGATCATGGAAAGCGCATGTTCTCTCTGTAATTCTCCAAGCTCCTGCCAGCGTGCCTGTCCTCCGTCCTCTTCTTCTGATACATCCACGAACAGTCCCAGAATGTCTTCGCCGGTCTTCTCTCTCATGTTCTCTCTCATGTTCTCTCTGATCTCTTCCACCGAGATTACTTTCTTCAGATGAACAAACTCCGGCAGTGCAAACTCCAGCATGCTGGTGACATTTCGGGACCCGGACCACACTATAGCCAGCTGTTTTCTGCTCTGCTCATGGTTTTCTTCGCCATATACACTGTAGCGTCCTTTTCCCGACTTCTTGGATACATACAATGCCTGATCTGCTTTTTCCGCAAGATCATAGTAGCAATGATCCTCTGGATTGGAAAATGCTATTCCCACACTGATGGATATATTT
>OKTJ01000957.1_pt1 | contig 14721 bp, 13 predicted proteins | sample 1606201 | NCBI WGS metagenome assembly OKTJ01 (sample SAMEA3879536, study PRJEB24766) | human gut metagenome | biome: human-associated habitat; feature: feces | place: USA | collected 1985/1987 | reverse complement strand
AAGGCTTACACTGGAGCTTCCAGAGGAGAACTAATACGGTATGAAAGAAATTATAAAAGAACTGGCTGGATGGCTTCTGTATATTGTGTTGATCATCGCTTTTACCTGGTGTGTGGTCACTTTTGTAGGACAGAGAACGGAAGTCAGTGGTTCTTCTATGGAAACTACGCTGTCAGATAAGGATCAGCTGATCGTTGACAAAATGACTTACCGATTCAGAGATCCGAAACGATATGACATCGTAGTATTTCCATATCAATATCAGGACAATACCTATTATATTAAGCGGATCATCGGGCTGCCGGGAGAGACAGTACAGATTTTATCCGGAATGGTTTACATTGATGGGATGCGTCTGGATGAACATTATGGGGATGAAATAATGGAGAATCCAGGCATTGCAGAAGAACCATTGACACTTGGTGAGGATGAGTATTTTGTACTTGGAGATAATCGGAATAACAGCAGTGACAGCAGAGCATCCGATGTTGGTTTAATCCATAGAAAAGATCTGATCGGAAGGGCATGGATTCGCGTGTGGCCATTGAGTCAAATTGGGGTGATACATCATGAGTAAAAGTATTAGCGAGATCAAGATAGAATTTGAACAGGCAGGAGAACAACAGTGGGAAGCACTTTGTCAGGAATACGAGACGGATTCCAGAACAGGTGTAAAAAATCTGACAGCAAGATATCGGAAGAAGCAGCAGGCACTTGTTCAGGAGAGAGAACGCCTCGAGGTAATGAAAACATTCGAGAGAAAATATGCGGATTATAGTTTTATCTGTGGAATTGACGAGGCAGGAAGAGGTCCTCTGGCAGGACCGGTAGTAGCCGGTGCAGTGATTCTCCCAAAGGATTGTGAGATTCTCTATCTGAATGATTCAAAAAAACTGTCTGCTGCAAAGAGAGAAGAGTTGTATGATGAGATTATGGAGAAAGCGGTTGCAGCGGCAGTAGGTATGGCAAGTCCGGCGAGAATCGATGAAATTAATATTCTACAGGCAACTTATGAGGCAATGCGTGAGGCTATAAGCAAATTAAGTGTAAAACCCGATATATTATTAAATGATGCGGTCACGATTCCCGGAGTTTCCATCAAACAGGTGCCAATTATCAAAGGAGATGCAAAAAGTATTTCCATTGGGGCAGCGAGCATTGTTGCGAAGGTTACAAGGGACCGCCTGATGGTAGAGTATGACAAGATTCTGCCACAGTATGGATTCGCATCCAATAAAGGCTATGGTTCGGCGGAACATATCAAGGCATTGCAGGAAGTTGGACCATCTCCGATACATCGTGCCAGCTTTATCAAAAATTTTGTTTAAGGGATATGGACTACCGTATTAGAAATTGCTTCTGATCGCAGGAAAAATTTTACTATAGAGGAAGTTTGTATCAAGTGAGGCGAAACCATGCACATATCCGATATGTTAGGACAATACAACAGAAATATTTCAAGCGGAACAGAAGAGTTGAAGGCAGCTTCCGGTATGCAGAAAGTGGTATCTACACTGGAAGAATTGTCTTCCGGAAGTGTTTTTGAAGGAACGGTCAGTTCTGTGAAAAATGGAAAAGTGACGCTGGCGCTTAGCGATGGACAGACCATCACAGCAAGATTGTCCGGAAAAGTGCCGCTCTCACAGGGGACTCCGATGTTCTTTCAGGTAAAAAGCAACGATGGTGTGACGATTGAGATCAAACCATACACAGGTGCTGGCAGTGGAGGAAATCCAATTCTTACCAATGCGCTGACGGAAGGAACCGTACCTGTGACAGAGCGGAATCTTGCAATGGTCGATGCTATGATGAAAGAACAGATGCCAATTGATAAGCAAAGCCTTTTAAATATGGCAAGGATCGCGAATATGAATCCTGGTGTAGATATTACTACGGTTGTAAATATGACAAAGCTTGGAATTCCGGTTTCGCCGGAGATGGCAGCGCAGTTTGAAAATTACATGACAGATGAGCATGCCATTTTACAGGAGATGGATCAGGCGATGAATGAACTGGCTGATCTTGCTGGCTCTCATGATCTGACACCGGATCAGGCGGTACAGATGAATCAGAAGATTCTCTCAATCCTTCTTCCAGAGCAGACTGCTGCCGGAGAATCGGTCAATACAGAGGGGCAGATAGAAACCGGTGGACAGACAACGGCAGAAGGACAGATTTTGACCGGTGGACAGACAACGGCAGAAGGACAGACGACGTCGGAAGGACAGATTTTGACTGACGGACGGCTAGGCGCAGAGGAACAGACTGTAAACGGAGAGCAGACCACAACAGCAGGACAAGCCATACAGGAAGGAACAGGTGGTCAGGCAATTGGTGAGGTTTTATCAGATCAGCAGTTTTCAAGTCTCGGAAGGTTATTGCAGAATATTCCTTCACTGGTAGAAAGTACAAAACTTTTCCCGGAAGCGATGGAGCAGGATATTTTTATCGACACGTTGGAGGATGAAAGCGTAGCACAGAATCTGATGACAGAGGACGCTGCATGGAAAGCTGCGGACGGCAAAACGGCATTGGACAAAAATCTGACCGTCTCTGATTTTCTGCGCACAGTATCACAGATTTTATCTGAAAACAATGGAGCGGCATCGCAGAGTATCCAAAAATTATTTGGAAGTGATGCATATAAAAGTCTGCTTCGGAATGTGATGGAACAGCAGTGGCTGATACAGCCGGAAGCGTTGAAACAGGAGAAAAAGATCAGCCAGCTTTACGAAAAATTAGAGCAGCAGATGAGACAGGTGGAAGATGCGCTGAAAGAGGCAGGCGTTACGAAAACCAGATTTCCGGAAACTGCGGCAGAGGTGCGCGGTAATATTGAATTTATGAATCAGCTCAATCAGGCATATACATATGTACAGGTGCCATTGAAGATGTCCGGTCAGAATGCAAACGGAGAACTTTATGTATACACGAATAAAAAGAATCTGAGAGATCCGGATGCGGAGCTGAGTGCTTTTTTACACCTGGAGCTGGAACACCTTGGTTCTACCGATGTCTCAGTGAAAATGCAGCATCGGAATGTCAAAACAAATTTTTATATGGCTGACGATGCGTCCTATGATCTTGTGGAAAAGTATCTGCCCATTCTGGAACAAAAGCTGAAAGACAAAGGTTATCAGTGTACCATAACGATGACAAAGGAAGAAAAGAAGGTCAGCTTTGGGGATGATTTCCTGCGGAAAGATATGCCACAGACGGGAACACTGCATCGGTATTCGTTTGATGTGAGAGCCTAGTATATCAGATACAAAACAGAGGTGGTGAGCGGATATGGCATGGGATAATGAAAAGAAAAAGGTAAAAACAGCGGTAGCAGTAGCATATGAGCCGGGAGATAAAGCACCGAAGATCCTTGCCAGCGGCAGGGGCGAAGTGGCAGAAAAGATCATCGCAAAGGCAAAAGAAAATGATGTCCCTTTCTATAAAGATAATAAGCTGGCGGAGACGCTATCGAAATTAGAGATCGGGGATGCGATTCCACCGGAACTTTATGAAGTAGTCGCTGAGATCCTTGTGTTTGTGGATGATATGGATAAGATGAAGGCAAAATTGCAGCAGGCAGATATGTTATCATAAATGAAGTGGAATTGCAGCAGATGAATGGCATAATCAAATAGTGTGCTGCAGGAAGTGAATAGAATGAGGGACAGCAGGCACAAAAGAAGGATGCTGCTGTAGAAAAGAGGGTTTTATCAATAAGAGAAGTGTGGGAACTGCCTATGAAAAACTGGCAGGTGCATATTTGGAACAGCAGGGGTATGAGATTTTAGAATATAATTACAGATGCCGCATGGGAGAAATCGATATCGTGGCAAGACAGGGCGGATATCTTGTGTTTGTGGAAGTGAAATACCGTGCGGACAACGCAGCGGGAAATCCACTTGAGGCGGTGACTGCTGCAAAACAGAGAACGATTTCCAAAGTAGCTTCGTATTATTGCCTGACACATGGTTATGGAACATATACACCTTGCAGGTTTGATGTGGCGGCAATTTTGGGAGAGCAGATAAAAGTCATTCAGAATGCATTTGACTATCAGGGGTTCTGAGAGGATGAGAGAATGCATTTTCATGGCTGCTTTTTCGCAGGACAAAATCAGGAGAGTTGTAAGCGATATGGAACATAAAAGCTGGAAGCGGAAAAACAATACAGGAGTGCCGGCAGAGGTGATACATCATCCTGGGGCTGGCGTGGAAGTGCCGCTTTTACATTTTCCTTTATTGGAGAAAACAGGAATCGTAAAAGAAGGTTTTACCACAAGACTTGGCGGCGTGAGTGAGGGTATTTTTTCCACCATGAATCTGAGTTTTACAAGAGGAGATGAAGAGGAGGCAGTCCGGGAAAATTACAGAAGACTTGCATCAGCGCTTGATGTGGATTATGATAAATTTGTTTTTACGGATCAGACACATACGACAAATGTAAGAAAAGTGACGGCGGAGGATGCCGGAAATGGACTTACGAGAGAACGGGAATTTCATGATATAGATGGATTGATCACAGATGTGCCAGGCATAGTGTTATCAACGTTCTATGCGGACTGTGTTCCATTGTATTTTGTCGATCCGGTGCACCGCGCCATCGGGTTAAGCCATTCCGGCTGGCGTGGAACAGTAAACCGCATGGGAAAAGCGACTATCGAGGCGATGCGGAGGGAATACGGAAGCAGACCGGAGGAACTGCGCTGTGCGATCGGACCTTCCATCTGTCAGGATTGCTACGAGGTGAGCGGGGATGTTGCGGTGGAGTTTGAGCGGGCATTTGCAGGACATGAGCATGAGATTCTTATCGCAAAAGAAAATGGAAAATATCAGCTCGACCTCTGGAAAGCAAACGAAATTGTACTGCTTGATGCAGGTGTCCTGCCGGAACATATAGAAATCACGGACATTTGCACGTGCTGCAATCCTGACTTACTTTTTTCCCACCGCGCAAGCCATGGTAAGCGTGGAAACCTCGGGGCATTTTTATGTTTAAAATAAGATAATTGCGAAACTCATGAAAACCTAAATTGAATTGTGAAAAATTAACAAAAGACATGAAAGACATTGGGGAACCGCCGGTTCTTAGAAGGCAGGTACAACTGTAAGTTGTGCATGACTTCTTAGTACCGCTGCGAGTGACACATAGCGAGAGCGTGTCTTGAATGTTTTTGTTGATTTTGAACAATTGAAAGAAGAGTAGGAGGAGTTTCGCAAACGCCTAAAATATTTGAAATAAAAAGGAGCAGAAGATATGAGTAAAAATTATGTAGATTATATGGTAGAAGAGACAAAGAATATCCTCGCAATCGACAGTCCATCCGGCTACACAAAAGAGGTGGCAGACTATGTCATGGGAGAATACAAAAAGCTTGGATATGAGCCAAAGCTTACGGTAAAAGGCGGTGTGCTCGTACCGATCGGCGGCAGGGACAAAGGGAACGCCGTTCTTTTAGAGGCACATATTGATACGTTAGGAGCCATGGTGGCAGAGATCAAAGCCAACGGAAGACTCCGTGTCACAGCGGTTGGTGGTATGAATGCAAACAATGCAGAGGGAGAAAACTGTAAAGTTGTCACCAGATTTAACGGAAAATATGACGGAACATTACAGCTGATCAACGCTTCCATTCATGTAAACGGCGAATATAATGACACAAAGAGAAGCTATGATTCCGTGGAAGTTGTTCTGGATGAAAAAGTAAAATCAAAAGAGGATGTGGAGAAGCTCGGCATTATGACAGGTGATTTTGTCTGCTTTGATCCGAGAACTACGGTGACAGCATCCGGTTACATTAAGAGCCGTTTCTTAGATGACAAATTAAGTGTTGGAATTTTATTGGGCTATGCAAAATATCTGAAAGAGGAAAATGTGACACCGGAGCGTATGATCTACCAGCACATCACTGTATTTGAGGAAGTAGGACACGGTGGTGCTGCCTCTGTCCCGGAAGGCGTGACAGAAGTGATCTCTGTGGATATGGGATGTGTTGGTGACGGACTTGCCTGTGATGAGACACAGGTATCGATCTGTGCGAAGGACAGCCATGGTCCATATCATTATGATGTGGTAAACGGTCTTGTGAAGGCAGCGAAAGAGAATGGCATTGATTTTACAGTGGATGTCTATCCATACTATGGTTCAGATGCAGATGTTGCGCTGACCGCCGGATATGATGTGCGCCACGGACTGATCGGTTCGGGTGTATATGCATCACACGGTTATGAGAGAAGCCATGTGGATGGAGTAAAGAATACGTTTGAACTTCTGAAGGCTTATCTCGGATAGCAGAAACGATGCTGCCTTTGAAAAGAATGGCATATTAAAGATTTCTTAATAATATCCTAGGATTATCTTCATTGTAATAAAAGACCTCCCGTGTTATATTAACTGTATGAAGAATGATAGTACACATCATACAGCTAATACAGATGGGAGGTTTGTTATTTGATTCAGTTAAATTACAGGGATGCAAAACCAATTTATGAACAGATCAAAGATGGTCTGAGAAAGCTGGTTATCACGAATTCCCTTATTGCAAATGAAAAGCTGCCCTCCGTGCGGGAAATGGCTTCGAAGCTTGCCATCAATCCAAATACCATCCAGAAGGCATACCGGGAACTTGAGGCAGAGGGATATGTCTATACCGTTGCCGGAAAGGGAACATTCGTTGCCGAGCGGAAGGAAGTGCTGGGAGTCAGAAATGAAGAGCTGATGAAGGAATTTGATGAAGTGGTGACGGAACTGTTGTTTTTGGCGACGGATGAGGACAGTTTGAAAACACGTATTGAACAATTGGCTAAAGGGGGAGAGGCACAATGATCCAGGTTCATAATTTAAAGAAAAAGTTTGATGATTTTCAGGCGTTGAACGGCGTGGATATGCATGTAGGAAAAGGTGATATTTATGGACTGGTCGGACCAAACGGAGCAGGAAAGTCTACATTGATCCGCCATCTTACCGGAGTATATAAGGCAGATGAGGGAGAGATCCTGATCGACGGTGAACCGGTATTTGAAAACCGGAACATCAAGCAGAGGATGGCTTATATCCCGGATGAACTGTTTTATTTTATGCAGGCAGATACGATGGAGATGAAACGCTTTTATGAAGGCATCTATCCACAGTTTGACAGTAAGCTTTTTTATAAAATGCAGGAATTTTTCCCGACGATCGATGTGAAACGCACTATCAGACGGCTGTCGAAAGGCATGCAGAAACAGGTAGCGTTCTGGCTTGCAATCTGCTGTAAACCGGATCTGCTGATCTTAGACGAACCGGTGGACGGACTTGATCCTGTGATGCGCAGACAGATCTGGAGTATCTTAATGGCGGAAGTGGCAGAGCGGAAAATGACAGTTTTAGTGTCGTCCCATAACCTGAGGGAACTTGAGGATACCTGTGACCATGTGGGCATCATGCACCATGGAAAAATTATGATCGAGCGGTCTTTGAGCGATCTTCAGGGAAATATTTCCAAGATACAGGTGGCATGTCAGAATGGTGTGCCAAAATTGCCGGATGATTTTGAGGTGCTGCATATGGCAAACACAGGGCGTGTCTATACCCTGATCGTAAAAGGGGATCCGAAAGAGGCAGAGAAAGTTCTTCTGACAGAAAATCCTACCATTGTTGATGTACTTCCATTGACACTGGAGGAAATCTTTATTTATGAATTGGGAGGTGTGGATTATGAAGTCAAAGACATGCTGCTTTAACAAAACAATTTTCAAAAAAAATATGACACATTTCTGGCCTTTGTGGGCATTGTATAGCTGTTATCTGATCGTTTCGCTTCCGGTCGGACTGTGGTTTAACATGCGGTATTATCTGCAGGATGACAGTTACAGCCAGCTCCAGAGACAGGTCTATGCGATCAGTGGCGCTATGCGGGCAGCCATGAATCCGGTGATCACATTTGCATTTGCAGCAGTGATGATCATGGCAGTGTTTTCCTATCTGTATTCTGCAAAGAATACAAATATGATCCATTCACTTCCGGTGGACAGACGGGAGTTGTTTGTGACGAATATCATATCTGCGTCTGCATTTATGATTGTTCCGCAGATCCTGACCTTTATTATCACGGTGTTCGTCTGCATTGGTGCACATATCACCAATATCCAGTACATTTTATACTGGTTTGGTGCAGAAGCCGCAATGACGTTTTTTGCACTGGCGCTCGGCGCATTTGTGGCGATGTTTACCGGACAGCTCATGGCATTTCCGGTGTATTATGTCGTAGTCAATTATCTGTATGTAGGATGCTGGTATCTGATCAACATGGTGATAGAGAGTGTCTGCTTTGGGGTGTCAAACAATTGGAATCCGGGGAAATCCTGTATTTTGTCTCCAATTTATTATCTGACAAACAATCTGCGGATACAGTCAGTAGAAAACAGTGAGTATGTGACGGTTGGAATCGAGTTTAAGGGTGCATATCTGCTCGGGATTTATGCAGTGGCAGGTGTGGTATTCCTGATCGCAGCCTATCAGTTGTATAAATGGAGAAAATTGGAGACTGCAGGTGACCTTATCAGCATGCGGGGGATCAAGCCGGTGTTCCGCTGGGGCGTGGCTGTCTGCGCCGGTCTGCTTGGAGGAACTGCCGTTGCTGACACGATCGGAAACAGTTTTTCTTCGGCAAAGGTACATTTTTGGATACTTGCAGCAGGCACCCTGATCTTTGGTGCGATCGGCTTTTTTGTGGCGGAGATGCTTATTGAGAAGAATTTCCGTGTGTTCCACAAAAAGAGAGTTGGGGAATGGGCAGTCTTAACGGTTGTTCTGGCAGCATTTCTGGGTGCACTGAAACTGGATCTATTCCGGATCGAAGGAAAAATACCGGATGTTTCAGAGGTTAAGGTGGTATCGCTCAATCTGGACTATACGCTCCGCTATACCGAACCGGATGATATTCAGAAGATCATAGATCTCCAGAAAGAGATCCTGGCACAGAAAGAAGAGTGCCTGAGCGCAGAGAACCAATATTATCTCTCAATCACATATACCCTGAAGGATGGTAAGAAGCTGCGGAGAAGTTATACAGTTCCGGTTGGGCAGGCTGCGGCTGCGGACAAAGATTCTGTCGTCGCAAAAGTGACTGCGTTAGAGAGTGATCCGAATAAGATGATGCAGAACATGTTTGGCAATTACTATAAGACGAATGAGTATTATGCCGGCAGCATCTCATTTGTAGATGAGAACGGCAGAACAGAGGATTACCGTTTTACACAGGAAGAACTTGACGCTGTCATGGAGGCGGTGCAGAAAGATGTGGAAGCGGGAAACATGACGTACTATCAACTTTATTCGCTCCGTGCCGGTGATGAGGATAACACGTACAGGGATCGTTATTTTAACAATCTGGATATCAGTTTTTATAATCCGGACGGTATCATCTGGAATTACAGTTCTTACAGTGTGGATGGGGTTGATGTGACAGAAGCGGTGCTGACAGGGGAGAAGACTGCAGAAGAGGCAGAAGCTTATTTCCCAAACAGTGACAGCGCCTATGTTGAGTTCGGAAGCAAATGCACAAACATTATTGAGACATTGAAAAAACTTGGGATTTTGAACAGTGAGCGAAAACTTATGACTTATGATGAGTATGACGCACTGATGAATCCGGTTACGGCAGTAAGGGAAAAAGGAATACCGCACATTTCCTAGACAAAACGCATAGTTCAGAAAAAAGATGGAATAAATATTGTTATTCCATCTTTTTTATTGTAAACTGTTGTTATTGTTTCAGGACAATGATTCAGCCGGTCTGTTCATTTGCTTTGCAGACCATAAGAAAAGGAGTTTTATCAATGAGTAAACCAGTCGTAGCGATTGTTGGACGCCCGAATGTAGGAAAGTCTACGTTATTTAATGCACTTGCAGGTGAGCGTATTTCAATTGTACAAGATACACCGGGCGTTACAAGAGACCGTATTTATGCGGAGGTGTCGTGGTTAGATCACAATTTTACCATGATCGATACCGGTGGTATTGAACCGGACAGTAACGATATTATTTTATCACAGATGAGAGAGCAGGCAGAGATCGCGATCGCAACTGCAGACGTGATCATGTTTATTGTCGATGTCAGACAGGGATTGCAGGATTCGGATTCCAAAGTTGCAGATATGCTGCGTCGTTCCGGCAAACCGGTCGTGCTGGTTGTCAATAAAGTGGACAGCTTTGAAAAGTATATGGCAGATGTCTATGAGTTCTATAATCTTGGAATCGGAGATCCGTTCCCGGTTTCTGCCGCTTCCATGTTGGGACTTGGAGATATGTTAGATGAAGTGGTGAAATATTTCCCGGAATATAAGAAAGATGACGAGGAGGACGACCGTCCGAAGATCGCCATTATCGGAAAACCGAATGTTGGAAAATCATCCCTCATCAATAAACTGGCGCAGGAGGACCGCGTCATTGTATCGGATATCGCAGGTACAACCAGAGATGCAATCGATACTGATATTAAGTACAATGGAAAAGAATATGTGTTTATCGATACCGCAGGATTGAGACGTAAGAATAAGATCAAAGAAGAGATCGAGCGTTACAGTATTATCCGTGCAGTGACAGCCGTTGAGCGTGCAGATGTCTGTATTATTGTGATCGACGCTACCGAGGGCGTGACCGAGCAGGATGCCAAGATCGCGGGAATCGCACATGACCGTGGAAAGGGAATCATCATCGCAGTCAATAAATGGGATGCGATTGAAAAAGATGATAAGACCATCTACCGCCATACTGAGAAAATCCGTGATATCTTAAGCTTTATGCCGTATGCGGAGATTATTTTCATCTCTGCAAAATCAGGACAGCGTCTCAATAAGATTTTTGAAACAATCGATGTCGTAATTGAGAATAACAGTATGCGTGTGGCAACCGGTGTATTGAATGAAATCGTTACCGAGGCAGTTGCGATGCAGCAGCCGCCATCGGATAAGGGAAAGAGACTGCGTATTTATTACACCACGCAGGTTTCTGTAAAACCGCCAACCTTTGTGATCTTTGTGAATGATAAACAGTTGATGCATTTCTCATACACAAGATATCTGGAGAACCGTATCCGTGATACCTTCGGATTCCGGGGAACTGCACTTCGTTTTATCATCAGAGAGAGAAAGGAAAATGAAAAATGATCATCGCCAGGATAATTGCAGTAGCGATCGGCTACGCCTGCGGATTATTTGAAACAGGTTATTTTTATGGGAAAAAGAAAGGTGTGGATATCCGTACAAAAGGAAGCGGCAATTCCGGTGCGACAAACACCTTAAGAACATTTGGCTGGAAGGCAGGACTTGTGACCTGCCTTGGTGATATTTTAAAAACAGTAGCGGCAGTGTTAGCCGTTAAACTGATCTTTGGAAGAACATATACAGAAGACATCATTCTTCTGGAACTGTATGCAGGTTTTGGAGCGGTGCTCGGACACAATTTTCCGTTTTATCTGAAGTTCAAAGGCGGAAAAGGAGTTGCATGTACCGGTGGTATGGTGCTTGCAGTATTTCCAATCGTTGCACCGGTCAGTATGGGACTTTTTCTGGTGATCAGCGCAGTGACAAAGTATGTATCTCTCGGCTCGATCATCGGACTGATCAGTGTTTTTGTCCAGGTGGTCATTTACGGACAGCTTGGGATTATCACAGTTCCAATGGGAATCCGTGCGGAATTTTACATAGTGACAGCCTGTTTTACCATTTTAGGGGTATGGCAGCACCGTGCAAATATCAGACGTCTTGCAAATGGCACAGAGAATAAGATCGGTGCGAAAAAGAAAGGGCAGAAATAATTTTTTGATTTGGAGTGAGAAAAAATGGCAGATGTTGCGATCATAGGAGCAGGAAGCTGGGGGATCGCCCTTGCAAAAGTACTGCATACCAATGGAAATAAAGTGACAGTGTGGTCGATCGTGGAAGATGAGATTACCATGCTGAAAGAAAAACATGAGCATGTGCAGAAACTTCCGGGGGTAAAACTGCCGGAAGATATGGAATTTACGACAGATCTGGAATCTGCGGTTTCAGGTAAAGCATACCTGATCCTTGCAGTGCCGTCTGTATTCACAAGAAGCACAGCAAAGAGCATGGCGCCTTTTGTGAAAGAGGGACAGATCATCGTGTGCGTGGCTAAGGGAATTGAGGAAGAGACACTGATGCCGCTTACCGACATTGTGGAGCAGGAGATCCCGCAGGCAGAGGTTGCAGTGATGTGTGGACCAAGCCATGCGGAAGAAGTTGGAATCGGACTTCCAACTACAGTTGTAGCAGGAGCAAAAAAACGTGCTGTTGCAGAGGGAATCCAGGATATTTTCATGAACAACGTTTTCCGTGTGTATACAAGCCCGGATGTGCTTGGCATGGAACTTGGCGGTTCGTTAAAGAACGTGATCGCGCTTGCAGCCGGAATGGCAGACGGTCTGGGATATGGGGATAATACGAAAGCGGCACTTATCACAAGAGGAATGTTTGAGATGAACAAACTCGCGGTGACGATGGGTGCAAAACAGGAGACGTTGAACGGACTTACCGGAATCGGTGATCTGATCGTGACCTGTGAGAGTAAACACAGCCGTAACCGCAAAGCCGGAATGCTGATCGGACAGGGTTACACCATGCAGCAGGCGATGGACGAAGTGAAAATGGTCGTAGAAGGTGTCTACTCTGCGAAAGCAGCGATCGCCCTTGCAAAAAAATACGGTGTAGATATGCCGATCATTGAGGAAGTCAACAAAGTATTATTTGAGGACAAACCGGCAAAAGAGGCGGTCAATGACCTGATGCTCCGCGATAAGAAAATGGAACATGGCAATCTTGGCTGGGAAGATTAAGAATGCAGGAGTTCCTTATAATTTGCAGGGAAAAACGTACGGAAGAATTAAGATTTAATTAAAAAATATATCTGACAGATTGTGCTAGAATGGAGAATATGAATGAAGATCAATATAAAAAAACTTGATGCGGATGCAGTACTCCCGACAAGGGGAAGCAGTCAGGCGGCAGGCTATGATCTGTATGCAAAAAGTTCTGAGGATACTGTGATTCCACCACACAAAACAGTGATGGTCGGCACAGGACTTGCGATGGAAATACCGGAAGGATATTTCGGTGCGATTTTTGCAAGAAGCGGTCTTGCCTCCAAGCAGGGACTGCGCCCGGCAAATTGTGTCGGAGTAGTGGATTCTGACTACCGGGGAGAATTTATGATCGCCTTACATAATGATACGGATGAGGAGCGTGTGATCGCCGGAAAAGAGCGCATTGCACAAATGGTCGTAATGCCGTATCTTTCTGTTGAGTTTGAGGAAGTAGAAGAATTGAATGAGACGGAGCGCGGGGAAGGCGGATTTGGTTCTACCGGAAGAAAGTAATATCCGGAAAATGCCGGAATAGTGGGGTTAAGGAGGTATTTTATTATGGAAAGCAGAATGGTAAAATTTTATTCAAAAGAGAGCAACATGGTTGCAATTCATGCAATTCCGGGACATTTTGCAACCAGTCATTCCCATATCAATTACTATATTGATATCACAAGCTTGAAGACAAGAATTCAGGAGGCGAAAGAGGTTGCCCGTGTGCTGCATCAGAAGATCGGAAGAGTTTCCTATGTGGATACGATTGTATGTATGGACGGCACGGAGGTGATCGGAGCGTTTTTGGCAGAGGAATTTGAAAAAGAGGATATGGCATCTACGAACCGCCATGAGACAATTTATGTGGTTTCGCCGGAGATGAACAGCAATAACCAGCTCTTATTCCGTGATAATATCAAACCAAGTATCGCAGGAAAACATGTGATCTTATTATCTGCATCTACCACAACCGGAAAGACAATCCACAGAAGTCTTGAGGGAATCCGTTACTATGGCGGCGTGATCGAGGCAGTGGCCTCTGTGTTCAGCACGGTATCTGAGATGGATGGATTTGCGGTACACTCGGTGTTCCATGCAGAGGATCTTCCGGGATATGCGGCTTATTCCGCAGATGACTGTCCATTCTGTAAAAAAGGAATCAAGCTGGATGCCGTGGTCAATGGATTCGGTTATTCTAAGTTATGATCAGAAATGAATGTATGGAATAAAAGATACAGGCAGGTTGCTTCGTCAATTTGACGGAAAAAGATGAAATATCAGTGCAATCTGACGAAGAAATCAAAAAACAGTCAAAATCACTGTGAGTTCCTACAAGAAATCGACAGATTCTTTGTGTAGGTAACATATGGCGTTTTTGGCTGTTTTTTTGTATAGTAAATATATCAAGAAACGAACAATTTATCAGGAGGTATTTACACCAATGGCAAGTTTATCATTAACAAATGTATGTAAAGTTTATCCTAACGGTTTTGAAGCTGTTAAGGATTTCAGCCTTGAAGTAGAAGATCAGGAGTTCATCATCTTCGTAGGACCATCCGGATGTGGTAAATCTACTACACTTCGTATGATCGCAGGTCTTGAAGAGATTTCTTCCGGTGAATTAAAAATCGATGGAAGAGTTGTAAACGACGTAGAGCCAAAAGACAGAGATATCGCAATGGTATTCCAGAACTACGCATTATATCCACATATGACCGTATTTGACAATATGGCATTCGGATTAAAATTAAGAAAAGTTCCTAAGGATGAGATCAAGAAAAAAGTAGAAGAAGCTGCTAAGATCCTTGATCTTGAGAAATTATTAGACCGTAAACCAAAGGCTTTATCCGGTGGACAGAGACAGC
>OKTJ01000951.1_pt1 | contig 14817 bp, 9 predicted proteins | sample 1606201 | NCBI WGS metagenome assembly OKTJ01 (sample SAMEA3879536, study PRJEB24766) | human gut metagenome | biome: human-associated habitat; feature: feces | place: USA | collected 1985/1987 | reverse complement strand
CGGTATGTGCGCCGGTCGTCTTCCCGTATTATTGAAAAATACCAAGCAATCCACATCTATTGCGCAGCATCAGGAGCTACATACGAGTATGCATTGGACATCTTTGCAGCATTGTTTGTCAGAGTGACAGCCTCTCTGTAGTAGGCAACAACAGGAGTGCCCTTATCCACAGCGTTGAACAGCTGCTCTGCAAAAGCAGGCGGCACATTGATACATCCGTGTGAGCCTGAGGTTTTGTAAATTGTTCCTCCGAAGGTATCACGCCAGCTGGCATCATGGATACCTATATTGTAGGCAAACGGCATGAAATAGCTGACAGGAGAAGAGTATCCCTCGCCGACAAGAGTAGCATTTCTCTGCTTGTAAACAATCTTGTATACACCATCTACGGAACCATTCTGACGGGCGAGATTACCTGATACGAAATCAGACTCCATCTGGAGAGCACCATCCTTGTAATACCACATGTGCTGCTTTGTGTAGTCAATCTCTATGTATGTATTACCTATGTCGTCAGCGCCTCGGTAGAGTGCTGTCTGCTCGTAAACAGGCTCTCTTTCCACTGGCTTGCCTCCCTCTAAATCGGAAAGAAGTTTGGCCTTCTCATTTTTCTTGCTGACTACCCATCCGTAGTCTCCACCACCTATTTCAATAGTGTCACCGGACGATGTCTTGAATGAGCGTTTGCGTCCGAAGGTGTTGTATTTGGAAGCAAGCTGCTGGATATATTTAGTGACCTTGGCATCATCTATGTTCACGTTGCCGTCATCTGAGATGCTTAGCATATCAAGGATTTTGGCTGAGTCAAGCTTCTCGTCGGCACCTTCAATTTTGTAAGTGACGGTTGAAGCAGTGTATTTGTCGAGGGCTTCTTTTTCATTTTTGATTGTATCGCTTTCCTTTGTGATTTTTGGAGCTTCATAACAGTCATCACTTAAGCTAAGCTTTGGAAGCTCATTGTCCAGGGCATCCTTTACTTCGGCAAGGATGCTGTCATATATCGGCTTGCAGCCATTTTTCTCTTCAATCACATCGTATTTGCCGTCTTTTATCTCGATGTGGGCATCCTCCGGATTTTCAATGTAGTCATCACTGAAAATGTCAAGAGCCTTGAGCTTTTCCGCCAAAGCGGCATCGTCATATTTGGACGAACCCTTTAGAGTATAGTTTTGAGATTTGAAGAGACTGACAGGCCATGTAAAAGCATTCTGGCTTTTTAGGATTTGCTCCTCGTCACCGTTTGAGACATATTCATAGGAAAAATCAGGTCCCTTAAGTGAGAAGCTGTTGCCTTTTCTATCAGTGATTGTGAGCAGATAGTCGCGGCTTAGGGCTGTATTTTTTTCTATTGCCTCTTTTGCGGTTTTCCCTGCGTATTTTACAGAGTTAATCTTTGTGTTGAACAGATAGTGGCTGCTAAAATAAAAGGCAAAGCCAAGATAAACAGCCAAAATCACGCCAAGCACAACGGCGCAGGTTATAAGTACTTTTTTCTTCATGTAAATCGACCTCCTTGGAGATATGCTGTTGCTGCCCAAACCGGGGTGTAGGCGGCAGCTAAAATCAGTTACATTTGTGAAGATGTGACACATCCATATAGTCAGGCAGACCATTCTTGTAGGCTACAGCGGTTTCTCCCTGAATAAGTGGTTTTAAGTATTCGATAAGTTCAGGCTTCACATCATTGCCCGCATCATTGATCCACTCTCTTGGCACAGACTTGGCCTCGTTTGCGATATCCTTGATAGCAGAATATGTGTATTCTACCTGATAAGGATCATTTGAGATGCGCTTTAAGCATACCATTGATGCGGTCACACCCTCTGCTGCAATAGTGACACCCTTTTTACCCTGAGCAAAAGATTCCTCGATATCGGTTAATGATGCAAGATGTGAGGCACAGCGCTGGAGCACGTTTACCTCTACTGAGCGAACCTTGACACCGATGTTTTCTTTCACAATGAACTCAAGAGCCTTTCCGGCACCGCTTAGCTGCTGGTGTCCGAACTGGTCGCATGAGGCATTTGATGATGTAATGTATGAGCCGTCTGCGTCATGTATTCCTTCGGATACGGCAACTATTACATTGTTAGTGTGCGCAAGGGCTTCTTTTATATCGGCAACAAATTTGTCCTTGTCGAAATTCACCTCAGGCAGATAGATGAACTGAGGCGCTGTATTGTACTCATTACGTGCGAGAGCGGAAGCGGCAGTGAGCCATCCTGCGTCACGTCCCATGATTTCAACGATTGTCACACTCTTAACAGCATAGATAAAGGTATCATGGGCTATCTCAAGCATGCTTGATGCGATATATTTGGCGGCAGAGCCAAAGCCCGGAGTGTGGTCTGTCATGCACAGATCATTGTCGATGGTTTTTGGAATCCCTATAATTTTCACATCACTGTTGATTTTTTTTGCATAATCGGATAACTTTAATACGGTATCCATCGAATCATTTCCACCGATGTAAAAGAAAGCCTTTACGGAGAGCTTATCAAACTGGTGGAAGATGTATACATATGGTGAATCATCATCCTTGTAATCAGGGAGCTTGTGACGGCATGAGCCGAGATACATGGCAGGTGTGGTCTTAAGCTTTTCAAGATTAGCATCATCTGCAAAAATATCTGACAGATTGAGATAATTCTCATTTAATATGCCGAGTATTCCGTTTACGGCGCCATAGCAGATATCGTATTTCTCAGAGTTTTTTACTCCTGCGATGACTCCTGCAAGGCTTGCGTTGATTGCAACAGTTGGGCCGCCTGACTGGGCGACGATACAGTTTGACTGATTCATTGTAATCTCCTTATTGTGTATTTTAACTATTCTCTTCTGTAAGAATAGTTATGGTATAATTTTAAAATGACTACTGAATGCGCATGGCATATGCACCGCATAATCATATAGATTGTAGTATCAAACATTATTTTTAGCAAGGGTTAAAATGAAAAATATGAATAAATACGAAAATTGCTTATTGTGTCCCAGAAAATGTGGCATAAACAGAAGAACCGGACAAACAGGTGTATGTGGCGTTTCATCTGAAATAAAGGTGGCGCGCGCAGCACTTCATTATTGGGAGGAGCCGTGCATATCAGGAAAAAGAGGAAGTGGGGCAGTTTTTTTCTCAGGCTGCAGCCTGCACTGTGTGTTCTGCCAGAACAGGGAGATTTCTGACGGAAAAGAGGGAAAGGTAATCAGTAAAGAGAGGCTGAGTGATATCTTCATGGAACTGGCGGGCAAAGGCGCAAATAATATCAATCTGGTCACACCGGGGCAGTATATCCCTGATATAGTGTGGGCGGTAAACAATGCAAAAAGCCGCGGCATGAAGCTTCCTATTATATACAATACGAGCGGATATGAAAATGTGACAGAGCTAAAGCTGCTTGAGGGCATAGTGGATGTGTATCTTCCGGATTTTAAATATATGGACAGTACGCTTTCGGCAATGTATTCAAGGGCAAAAGATTATCCGTCTGTCGCAAAGCAGGCGCTTTCAGAGATGGTCAGGCAGCAGCCGGATGTCGTGATTGACGATGCGACAGGACTCATACAAAAGGGAGTTATTGTGCGACAGCTTCTACTGCCGGGACATGTGAATGATGCAAAGGCTGTACTTAAGTACCTGTATGATACATATCATGATCACGTATATATAAGCATGATGAGCCAGTTTACGCCGATTGCACTAAAGGATTATCCTGAGATAAACCGCACAGTGACAAAGAGAGAGTATGAAAGACTTGTTAACTATGCCCTCGAAATAGGAATCACGAATGCATTTATACAGGAGGGTGACGTGGCAAAGGACAGCTTCATTCCGGCATTTGACTGTGAGGGAGTATGATATTTACCGTTTTTCTTAATAAAATAGTAAGAATTGGCAGGGAAAAATGACTGGATTTTGTGACGTCGGTGTAGTACTATGGTTATGTGATATTTTTTAACTGTGAAGGTACTGAACAGTTACGATATTTTGTTATTACTCACATCCCGGTGTGACAGACGATAATGTTTTTAATCACACAGGATACATTATTCAATAGAGGATACATTGATGAAAAATATAGGAGAACAGCAGATAATAATTGAATGTCCGAATACTATCTTTCATCTATACATTGACAGTGAGGATGAGCTTTCAAAGGTTAAGGTGTTTATGAACAATATAAAGCATGTTGATTCGATAAGTCTGCATGATATATACAACTGGTGCAACAGACAGCATGTGCAGTACACGACGACATTTAATTATGACAGTAAAATGACCTTGACAGAAATGATAAAATCCTACATATTTTACTTCAGACAGAAGCTTAGATATGTAAATAATAGTGATAGGATGATAGAAACATGAGATACCCTGAATTTCTAAAGGATAGAGGAACAATAGGCTTTGTGGCGCCTTCGATGGGCTGTACAACAGAGCCGTACAGGAGTGCCTTTGACAATGCCATTAAAAGGTTTCACAGCATGGGTTATAAGACGATAGAGGGACCTAACTGCAGGTGCGACAGTGGCATAGGCATCAGCAATACACCTAAGAAGTGCGCAGAAGAGCTGAACGAGAGCTATGCTTCTGTTGACAGTGATGTGCTTATATCATGTGGTGGCGGCGAGCTGATGTGCGAGGTAGTGCCTTATATTGATTTTGAGCGCGTGAAGCAGTCAAAGCCGAAATGGTACATGGGCTATTCCGACAACACGAATTTCACATTTTTGGAGGCTACTATTGCAGATACAGCAGGTATTTACGGGCCGTGTGCGGGCAGCTTTGGCATGGAGGTGTGGCATGAGTCACTTACCGATGCGTTTGATCTGCTTTGTGGCAGGAAGCTTTCATTTACCAATTACCCTATGTGGGAGAAGGAATCGATAAAGGATGAGAATGCTCCGTTTGTGGGCTACAACCTGACTGAAAAGTCGTGCATCAGCTCTATTCCTGCGGTGGCAAAGGAAAGCATGCTTTCTATGAGAGGCAGGCTGCTTGGTGGCTGCATGGATTGTCTTATCAATCTGCTTGGTACATCGTTTGACCATGTAAGGGAATTTAATGAGCGCTACAGTGATGATGGTATCATATGGTTCCTTGAGGCTTGTGACCTTAATGTTATGGGCATGAGAAGGGCTATGTGGCAGATGAAAAATGCAGGATGGTTTTCAAATGTAAAGGGCTTTCTCATCGGACGCCCGGCGCACTTCGGAGAGGAAATGTTTGGCATAGACCACCGACAGGCGCTTTCATCACTGCTTAGAGATTTTAATGTGCCGATCATCATGGATCTGGATATAGGTCATATGTCGCCGATGATGCCTGTGGTATGCGGAAGCATGGCAGATGTCAGCTTCGACGGAAGCAGCTTTACAATTTCGTATGATATAGAGCAGTAGATTGGAGGAAAAATGATTAGATTAATAAAGAAAAAAGCAAAGAGTATTGTATGTAGCGTGCTTGCTGCGGTGACATTGTTTACAATGAATCCGGCTGTATTTGCAACAGAGACAGCTACGCAGACTGATACAGTTTCAAGCGTTGATGTATCAGGCAGTGACAGCAGTGACGCAGCTGATAAGAGTAACACAGACAGTACTGCAGACAGTACAACGCCAGCCGGCAGTGAGGCAAACGACAAGGTGACAATCAGCAAAAATGATAAGCCATACTTAAGTCTTGGAGCAGACCTCACACCGGATCAGAGAGCGACAGTGCTTGGATTTATGGGAATCGAGCTCACTGATCTGGACAAGTACGATGTGGTCTATGTAAATAATGATGAGGAGCACAAGTACCTCGATTCATACATCAGCAAGAGCGAGATTGGCACAAGGTCACTTTCCTCAGTACTCATTACAGAGGATAAAAAGGGTGCGGGTCTTAGTGTTTCCACACACAATATCAATTACTGTACAGTAGGAATGTACAAGAATGCGCTTGCCACAGCAGGCATAGCTGATGCTAAAATCATAGTCGCAGGACCATTCCCTATTTCCGGAACGGCAGCACTTGTAGGCACGCTAAAGGCATACGAGGAGATGACAGGCAAGAAGCTTGACGACAAGGTGACAGACGCAGCGATGGATGAGCTTGTCACAACAGGAGAGCTCAACAAGAGCATTGACGGCGATTCGCAGGATATCGAGGCAATGATTGCAGACCTAAAGAAGCAGCTTGCCGATGGAAGGCTCAAGGATGAGAGCCAGATAAAGGATGCGATAAAGGAGGCTGCAAAGGATTACGACCTGAAGCTTTCTGATGATGATATTGCAAAGCTGACATCGCTTCTTATGAAGCTTAAGGATGCCAATATCGACTGGGATTCAGTCATCAACCAGGCACAGGACTGGGCATCAAAGCTTGGCGATAAGATAAATGACCCGGGCTTCTGGGAAAAGATTGGTAACTTTTTCATGGATTTATGGGATAAGATAAAATCTCTGTTCAGCTAGAAAAGCTACAAGAGACAGTAAGAATAAGCAGAATATGAATCAGACAACTCCCTGAAACGTAAGCATGAGCTGCACGTTGAAGGGAGTTTTTTGATTAAAGGGTCAAAAGGTATCATCGATGCATGCTTGCATGCAATTCGATGTATACCTTAAAAAAAAATAATAAATTTCTGCCGAATACATTGATACAAAGGTCATATTCTATTATAATTAAATAGATAATGGATTAATGTAAACAATGCACATAAGAAAGATGGGATTTGATGATAAAGATAAATAAATTTCTGGCAGCCTCTGTCGTTACATTGTCATTAGCTGCATGTGACCTGGCACCATACAGCAGCATAGCAGTCTATGCGGATCAGGCGGCTAAGGTTGTGTGTGATGAGAGATACTGGGTAGCGGCGAGAAGCGGACCGGGAACAGAGTATGAGCTGGAGCACAAGCTTTCAAACGGCAAGGATATTACTATTCTTGAGCAGACCACAGGCGCAGACGGCAAGGTGTGGTACAAGGCAAAGTACAATCTGGCAGCAAATAATGAGGAGTGTGTCAGCTATATCAGGTCTGATTTTGTATCAGCAGGTACAGCTGCATCAGACAATGCGCAGACAGGGGATGCTTCAGCAGACACCGGCAATGCGGATGCCATACAGCAGAATAATGAGGAGCAGATTGCCCTTGCAGCTGCATCGGGAGCATATGCTACAGGTACGATTACAGGTGGCAATGTGTATGTCCGCAATGCAGCAGGCACATCCGGCACTACCAAGGTTGTCTCACTCAACTGGAACCATCAGGTTGACATAATTGGAGAGACCAGGGTAAACGGTGTGGTCTGGTACAATGTCAAGGGTACTTTAAACGGCAAGGCATTTACGGGCTGGACTATCAGTACATACATAAAGGTGACATACAATAACAGCGGAGACAATACTGATTTTGTCACGGCTATGAAGAATGCAGGCTTTCCTGACAGCTATATTCCAAACCTTACAGCTCTTCACAATAAGTATCCAAGATGGACATTTGAGGCTGTAAATACAGGTTTGAATTGGGATACGGTGATTGAAAATGAAAGTGTAAACGGACTTAATCTGGTATCCAAATCAGCAGACAATGCCAAGAAATCCACAGCTGCCGGAGCATATAACTGGTCAACAAATACGTGGGTTGAGTACGAACCGGGATGGGTGTCAGCAAGCAGTGCCTATATTGCTTATCTCATGGATCCAAGGAATTTTCTTGATGAGACCAATATTTTTCAGTTTCAGAGTCTGGCATACAGTCCGAATGAGGCACTTGAAGGTGTTCAGTCCATAGTAAAAGGCACATTTATGGAGGGAACAAAGACCTATTCCAACAATGGTGAGAAAATCAATTATGCAAGCACATTCATGGATGTGGCAAAGAGCAGTGGAGTAAGTGCATACCATATAGCATCGCGTATAAAGCAGGAGCAGGGACAAAAGGGAACGAGCCCTCTTATTTCGGGTACATATTCCGGATACGAAGGATATTATAATTATTTTAATTTTAATGCAACCGGAAACACGAAGGATAAGATTTATAAAAATGGTCTGTCTTTTGCCAAGAAGCAGGGCTGGAATACAAGAGTAAAGTCCATAAGCGGCGGAGCTGTAAAGGTGGGCAGCAATTATATAAATAAGGGTCAAAATACACTGTATTTTGAGAAGTTTAATGTAGTAAATACAAGCTCGCTGTATTTCCATCAGTACATGGGCAATGCCACAGCGGCTCTTACTGAGGGACAGAGTCTGGCTAAAGGATATTCAGACAAGAATCAGGCTTTTGTATTTAAAATACCTGTATACAACAATATGCCATCGTCAGCAGTGGGCTTCGATAAAGCTGGCGATACCAATAACTATCTGCAGTCGCTTGCGATAAGTGGTGTAACACTCACACCGGCCTTCAATGGAGCGACAACAAACTATTCAGCAGTTGTTTCAAATGCTATAAGCTCAGTGACTGTTTCGGCAGATGCAGTTTCAGGAAACAGTGGTGTTTCAGGCACAGGAAGCTATTCGCTTGCTGTCGGAAATAATACAATTAAGGTAAATTGCAAGTCGCAAAGCGGTGATACAAGAACATACACTATCAATATAAACAGGCAGGCGGCATCTGCAAATAATGCAGGTGGCAATAATAATCAGAACAATAATAACCAAAATAATACAGATGTAAACATAACATCAGGTAAATACAGTATAGGTACTTATATTACAGGCATTGAGCCTGGAACCGGTGCAGCTGATTTTGTGAAGAATATAGCAGTATCAGCATCAGGTACTGTAAAGCTTCTGACAAGCTCAGGCTCAGAAAACAGCGGAAAGGTTGCAACAGGCAATAAAGTGGCTGTTTATGATGCTTCGGGTAACCTGAAAAAGACATATGATATTGTTGTATATGGAGATATCAATGGTGACGGTGCTGTAAATGCCCTTGATATGATTAAGCTCAACAGACATATTTTAGGAAAGGGAACACTCACAGGTGCTTATCTGGAGGCAGCTGATGCCAACAGAAAGGGTGATGGTGGAAATGCCCTTGATATGATAATCATGAACAGACACATACTGGGCAAATCAAAGATATCGCAGAATTAGAAATGTGAGGAAAATATGAAGAAATTATTTGGATGTATATTATCACTTGTTGTGGCAGTGATGCTTGTTTTCACACCTGCCGAGCATGTATATGCGCAGGGACTTGGATTAAGTGTCAGCTCAAGCTCTGTAGCTGTTGGAAAAACAGTTAAGGTGACTGTTTCCATGCCGTCCGGATATTTTGGTACTGTAGTTATCTCAAGCTCTGACGAGGGAGTACTGAGTAACGGTGGAGATGGTGTGGCAAATATTGGTGATGCAGCGGGACCGGAATACCCGACATCGCGGTCATTTTCGTTTACGGCGAAGGCTGCAGGAAGCTGCACTATAAAGGCATATTGTACAGTTGTAGGAGATGCAGAGGCCAACGATGCCGGAGGTATAATTACCGGTGCCAGCACGAAGGTGACGGTAACAAGTGCTTCATCAAACAACGATTCAAACAGCAACAAGGATAACAAGGACAATTCCGGCAGCAATACCGGCAATGACAGCAATGCAAATAAAGATAATGAAAACAAAGAGGAAAAGAAATCCTCAAACGCATCTCTTGGTTCGCTTGTTATCTCGGCAGGTACGCTTTCCCCTGAGTTTTCTGCTGCGACAAAGGATTACACAGCTACGGTAGATTACAGCTGTTCAAGCCTTGCGGTTACAGCAAATCCGGCTGATTCCAAGGCGAGTGTGACATCAGTCACAGGCAATGATTCACTTGAGGTTGGAGAGAATACGGTCAGCGTTGTTGTGACAGCAGAGGACGGCAGCACAAGCACATACAATATAGTTGTTACCAGAAGAGCCGAGGATGATCCGGAGAATGCAGATAAGCAGGATAACTGGAAGAAGTTTGATATAAATGGCACAGAGTGGACTATGGTAAATGACATTCCGGAGGATGTTGTTCCTGAAGGCTTTGAGCACTCAAAGACAGTGATTGACGGACTTGAATACAATACCCTTCATGGCACCTTTGGTGATATCACGCTTGTGTATTTACAGTCGGAAAGCGGCAATGGGCTTTTTGTATATGATGCAGCACAGAATACAGCATATGAGTTTGTCCGTATCAATTCAGAGTCACATTTTATAGTGGTTTTACTGCCTAAGGTGGATGATGTGCCTGAGGGATATAATGAGATATCGCTCTCCATAGAGGGCAAGGGTGTGGCAACAGCCTACCAGACCAAAGGCGAAAAAACCGATGATCAGACAAAGGATTTTTACCTCGTATATGCCATGAATGACAATGGTGAGAGTGGCTGGTACACATATGATAGCGTAGATGGCACATATATGAGAACTGAGCTCAGTACACCTACAGTGGCACAGGAGGAAAATGATACAACAAAGAGTGAGCTTGTCCCGGGAATTGCCAATAAATATCTTGTTTTGGCTGCAATACTGGTTCTTATTATCATTATTCTGTTACTGTTGCTTATTGTATCAGCTGTGAAAAACAGAAAATATAAGGCAATGGACTATCATGATGACGATGATGATGTAGATGATGCAGCAGAAGATGTATCAAATGAAGCTTTGGAAGAAACAACTGATGAAACTGCGGACGAGATAGCAGATGAGCTGGAAGAAGAGGTTACAGAAGAGCCGTTAGATGAAGTGGCAGAAGAAGCTGCAGAAGAAACAGCAGATGAAGCTGTAGAAGAGCCGGCAGATGAAGTCGCAGAAGAAACAGCGGAAGATGCTGCAGATGAGCAAAAGATGGCTACGGATGAAAATATATCAAATGCATCCTATGTCGGAAGAACCGTAGAAATTACACCTGATTCTAAGAAAGCTGTTGAGAATGAAAACTCTGAGTTTGATTTAAAAGACGATTCAAGGCAGGAAAACGTTTCTGACACAGAAAACGATGCTGATGAGGATGCTTTAAAGAATCAGCTTCAAAGGGCACTTGATGGATTTGTCAATGAGGGAAATAAGCCGTCTGAGACTATAGACAGCAGTGCAAAGGATGATAATGAAGATGACAGCGAAGATGATGATTTGCAGTTCATCGACTTAAATTAGTGAATATGACTGGAGGATATGACTTGAAACCATATACAAGTAAGGCTAAAAAAGCAATAGATTTGGCTGCACGTATATCAAAGAAAATGAATTACAGCTATGTTGGAACAGAGCACATACTGGCTGGCCTTATAAAAGAGGGCACCGGTGTGGCAGCTGAGATTCTAACAGCCTGCAATGTGGAATATGATAAGCTTATTTCGATGATTGAAGACCTGATTTCACCGGGGGATAACATCGAAGTGATGGACAGGGATGGCTATTCACCAAGGACACAGAGAGTATTGGAGCGCGCATCGGAGGAAGCCGATAGATTTGAGTGCAATGAGATAGGTACAGAACACTTGCTGATGGCTATAGTACTGCAGGGAGACTGTGCAGCTGCAAGACTTTTAAACACCATGGGTGTTAACAGTCAGAAGATGTTTATAGATATTCTTGGTGCGATGGGTGAGGATCCGTCTGCATACAGGGATCTGATGAAAAGCTATGGTACATCATACAATTCTGCAACTCCTGTATTAGATCAGTATTCCAGAGATTTGACAGATATGGCAGAGGCAGGGCTTCTTGACCCTGTTATAGGCAGAAAAAAGGAGATGGAGCGCGTTATCCAGATACTTTGCCGCCGTGGCAAAAACAATCCATGTCTGATTGGAGAGCCGGGAGTGGGCAAGACCGCTATAGTAGAAGGACTTGCGCAGGATATAGTCAGTGGCAATGTTCCGGATATTCTTTTGGGAAAGAGACTGGTTTCTCTTGATATGTCCGGGCTTGTAGCCAAATCAAAGTATCGTGGTGAGTTTGAGGAGCGTATCAAGAAGGTGATAAGCGAGGTTTCAAATGCCAAAAATGTACTGCTTTTCATTGATGAGCTTCACACTATAATAGGTGCAGGAGGAGCAGAAGGGTCGTTAGATGCATCTAACATATTAAAGCCTGCGCTTGCCAGAGGCGAGGTACAGGTAATCGGCGCCACTACCATAGAAGAGTACCGCAAATACGTGGAAAAGGATGCTGCGCTTGAGCGCCGTTTCCAGCCGGTGATGGTTGAGGAGCCGGGTGTGGATGAGACAATAGAGATACTCACAGGATTAAAGGGACTCTATGAAAAGCATCATGGTGTCATCATAACAGATGAGGGTGTGAAAGCAGCAGTAAACCTTTCTGCACGATATATAAATGACAGATTTTTACCTGATAAGGCGATAGACCTGATGGATGAAGCGGCAGCCAGGATAAGGCTTAAGAATCTGACATCATCTGACGAGCTGCTTGCTCTGAAAAAAGAGATAACAGATAAGCAGAACCGGGTGGAAAATGCTTTGTCGAAAGGAGATCTCGCAGCTGCCGGCGCGCTTATGTCGGAAAAGGAAGTGCTTGAAAATAAACAGCAGAAGCTTATCAGAAAGAACCGTCGCACAGGAGCCAAAAATCAGCCTGTAGTCGGCGAAAATGAGATAGCGGATGTAGTATCGGGATGGACCAAAATACCTGTAAATAAGCTTACAGAGTCAGAGGCAGGACGACTTGCAAAGCTTGAACAGATACTTCACAAGCGTGTAATAGGACAGGAGGAGGCTGTTTCTGCTGTTGCAAAGGCAGTCAGACGAGGCCGTGTTGGTTTAAAGGATCCTAAGAAGCCGATTGGCTCATTCCTGTTTTTGGGACCGACAGGAGTAGGTAAGACGGAGGTGTCAAAGGCGCTTGCTGAGGCTGTCTTTGGCAAAGAAGATGCCATGATACGTGTTGACATGTCAGAGTACATGGAAAAGCATAGTGTTTCAAAGATGATTGGTTCACCACCGGGATATGTGGGCCATGAGGAGGGCGGACAGCTCTCAGAGAAGGTCAGACGCAATCCTTTTTCTGTTATACTGTTTGATGAGATAGAAAAAGCACATCCTGATGTGTTCAATATACTTTTACAGGTGCTTGATGATGGTAGAATCACTGATTCACAGGGGCGCACGGTTGATTTCAAGAATACAATAATCATCATGACATCAAATGCAGGAGCTTCTTCTATTATAGAGCCAAAGCGCCTTGGATTTGGTGCAGGTGATGACGAAAAGCAGGATCACGAGCGTATGAAGAACAGTGTCATGGAGGAGGTCCGTCGTATATTTAAACCTGAGTTTTTGAACCGAATCGACGAGACTATTGTATTTAGAGCTCTCAACAAGGATGACATGAAGCATATAGTGACACTTCTTGTAAAGGAGCTTAAGAAACGCTGTAAAGAACAGCTTGATATAGAGCTCACAGTGCGCGACAGTGCAAAATCCTTTATCGTGGATAAAGCCTATGACAGAAAATATGGCGCAAGACCTCTTAAACGAAAACTTCAGGAGGAGATTGAAGACCGTATGTCAGAGGATATTATTACCGGCAAAATTAAGCGCGGCAATAAGGTAATAATTTCTACGAAAAACAAACAAATTTCATTGACTGTTGAGTAGAATTGGATTTATAATTAATATATCAATATAGCTACGGGAGGATAAAAATGGCTGTAATAAGTGAATTAATCCGTACTGAGGAAAACGGAAAGCTCAGCTTCGGAGATTATACATTGGCTGCAAAGGCAAAGCTTGACAATTTTGAAAAGGATGGAGATATCTACAAGGTAAAGACCTTTAAGGAGATTACAAAGCTCGAAAGAAACGGACTCTTTGTATACGAGTCTGTTCCGGGAACAGCGGTTATGGATTTCGAGGAGACTGCTGATACAGTGACATTTACTGTGGAGGGACCTGAGGATGCTCAGATTACTCTTGGCCTTGAAGAGGAGGCAGAGTACGAAATTGATATAGCTGGAGCTGTTGCAGGTACTATGAAGACAAATCTCGGCGGCAAGCTCAGCTTAAGCGTAGAGCTTGAGGGTGTTGATTCAGTCGATATCAAAGTATCAAGAAAATAGAGCATATTTTTAGCCCGGTGAAAGCCGGGCTTTTTGTATTTTATAAAGGAGAACAATATGGCAAAAGGAAAGACCTCTGTATTTTTCTGCCAGGAATGTGGTTATGAATCGGCAAAATGGATGGGACAGTGCCCGGCCTGTAAGGAATGGAATACATTTGTAGAGGAAACCGTAGATAAAAAGTCGATAAGCTCGTCGGGAAAAGTAAAAAAAGAATCAAAGGCGGCACAGGTTCTGCCTCTTTCGGCAGTAAAAAGCGAGAAAGAGGAGCGTATAGTGACAGGTATAGCCGAGTTTGACAGAGTGCTTGGTGGAGGAATTGTGAGGGGGTCGCTTGTGCTTGTGGGAGGAGATCCGGGTATAGGAAAATCCACGCTACTACTTCAGGTATGCAGGGAACTTTCACAAAAAAAGGTGCCATTACTTTATGTGTCAGGTGAGGAGTCCCTTTCACAGATAAAGATGAGGGCAGAGCGTATCGGAAATTTTACAAAGGATATGCTGCTTCTCTGTGTCAACAATCTCGAGGATGTGGAGGAGTATGTCAAGAAGGACACTCCAAAGGTCATTGTTATAGATTCCATACAGACCATAGTTACGGATGACGTGGAGTCTGCACCGGGAAGTGTATCTCAGGTGCGCGAATCCACGAATGTATTGATGCAGCTCGCAAAAGGACTGAATATATCCAATTTTATCGTAGGACATGTGACAAAAGAAGGCACAGTTGCAGGCCCACGCGTATTGGAACATATGGTGGATACAGTGTTATATTTTGAA
>OKTJ01000946.1_pt1 | contig 14880 bp, 10 predicted proteins | sample 1606201 | NCBI WGS metagenome assembly OKTJ01 (sample SAMEA3879536, study PRJEB24766) | human gut metagenome | biome: human-associated habitat; feature: feces | place: USA | collected 1985/1987 | reverse complement strand
TTGCCGGGCTGTTAGAAACGAAAAAGTAAAAAGACCGTTGCATTCCACAGCAGTTTCAACGAACGGTAGTATTTCTAACGGATTCAACAGGCGGCCTGTTAAAGTTCCTGTTGGAGAGAATTTAGGAGAGAACGGGCTTTCAAAGTAGGATCTTCGCTATTGTTGTCACAGCATCACCGTTGGATTTGGCAGCAAAAAAGGCGCAGATTCGTTTGAATCTGCGCCTTTGGCGGAGTAGCAGGGATTTGAACCCTGGCGCCCCTTGCAGGGCCTACGAGATTTCGAGTCTTTGAAATTGTTGGATGAAGCTGGTCCCTTGCGGCTGTCATTGGCAGCTGAGGGCATTCTTGTAACCTCCAAAAAGGCACGTCACACCGCAATTTGCAGGCAAAAATCAGCCGCTTTTTGCGAAATGACGTTAGAAAAATCCTTTTTCACACGGGGCGTCAGCGGCTGCATTTCAGGTGTAGTTGTGTTAGATGTCCGTTAGAAATATGCAGTGCTGCCGTTGCTGTGCCAGCTCACAGCAGGCTTCCCTGTCTGAACGCAGCGTTTCCCGAAAGCCGGGAGATGCTGCGTTTTCTCTTGCCCGCATTGGGCTGAAAGGGAAGCCGCCATGTCAACATTCCGCGTCAATAAAAATGTCAACTACACCGTTATGAGCAACCACCACCTGCAGGATAAGAGACTGTCCCTGAAAGCCAAGGGACTGCTGTCCTATATGCTCTCCCTGCCGGACGATTGGGATTACAGCCTGAAAGGGCTGACCGTTGGTTGCAAGGATGGTCTGGACAGTGTACGCACCGCTGTTCTGGAACTGGAAGAACACGGCTACGTCCGCCGTCAGAAAGTCCGCAATGCCAAAGGGCAGATCATCGACTACGATTATCAGGTCTATGAATCGCCTGTTGAGGACGCTCCTGCCGTTCCCGGCAAGGAAGGCGAGCCGTCGGACCCGTCCGCATCCAAAAGTCTGAAAAGCCGCATGAAACCTTGTTCTTCACCATTTTTGGATTTTCCAAATTTGGCTGAGCCCAATTTGGAAAAGGCAACGCAACAAAATACTAATAAACAAAATACTAAAAGACAAAGTACTAATCTATCAGGGCCGACAGGCGAATCCGCAGATTTTGACCAGATGGAAGCACAGGTACGGGAGGAGTTCCGGGAACGGCTGGAGATCGACACCCTTGCCCAGCGATACGATTCCGACAAGCTGGAGGAGTTGCTGGACAACATTGTGGAGATGTACTGTTGTCCACGGCAGACCCAGTATATCGGCAAGCAGCCGCAGACCACCAAAGCCATCCGGCTGCGGCTGGACAAGCTGACCAGCCAGCACGTTGAGTACATCTTCGATGTGATGTCCAACACGACCCAGCCCATCAAGAACATCATGGCCTATCTGCGCACCACCATCCTGAACGCCCCCACCACGATGGAGCACTACTATCAGGCGCAGGGCAACTGGCTGACCGCACAGAGCCGGAAGAAGTGAGCGTCGTTTTCCACAAAGACCGCAAAACGCGTTGAAAATGCAAAGGAGAATTTCCATGAAGAACACAAACACCGTCCGCACCGAGATCCATTACGCACAGGTTGAGGAGTATCAGCTTCCCCTGCTCACCCTGCCGCAGACCGATGATTCCGAACCGCTGGGCAAATATGGCCGGATGCGGCTGGTCTATCTCAAGAATCAGCGCCCTGTGCTGTACAACCAGATGCTGCTGAACGGTACGCTCTGGCCGCATTTGCAGGATGCCCAGAAAACGGCCTGCGCGTGGCTGGAACGCACGATGACCACTCTGTTAGACAAGTACCCCGCGCCGGACAAAGAGCGCGCACAGCTTCTCTGGGTGGCGCACATGAATGGGCTGAAAGCACAGACGGAAGAAGTGGTGGTGAGGGAAGTCCTGTATGCAGAATGAAACCACGATTCATCTTGTCTATCCATCCAAACATGATATAATGGAACAAAGGAGCGTGATACCATGAGCCCAATTGAAGTCCCTGCAAAAATCCAGTTGGTTGAAAAGCGTGAAACACGGACGAGCCGTGGAATGCTCTCAAAGGGCTGGTATCATGTAGATGGTCAGCTTGTTATGGTCAAAGGAAACTCCATCACAGAGGCCGGAACGGCTGGATATGAGCCATATTCTGAGGTGATGGCATCGCTGATTGCGCAGGTTCTGGGTCTGCCTCATGTGGAATACGCCCTAATGCCTGCCAAACTCTTTCCCGACATTCAGACCTATTCCTGCGATGTGGTCAGTGTTTGCCCTTTATTTGTAAAACCGGGAGATCAGCTTTACCATTTTGCAGACTTGGCTGATGCCCATTTTCTTGCCAATGGGCAAACACCTTCGCCGGAAGCACTGTTCCAGTATGCTGTTGAACTCTACGGAAAAAAGTGGCTTTATCAGATGCTGGCCTTCGATGCCTTTATCGGGAATGAGGATCGTCACGAAAATAATATCGACATCATTGTCAGACACTATAAACATGTTCTTCCTCCGCTTTATGATAACGGCGGAAGTCTGCTTGCATGGGCAACCGATGAAGAATTGACTGACACGAAGCTCCGTTATCAGTTCGATAAATCGAAGCCATTCCGCAGCCATCACGCCCAGCAGATCAAACTGCTCGACGAGCCTGTGCTGCCAACGCGTGACTTGGACGAGTTGTATAGTGAAATCATTCAGTCCATCTCGCCTATTCTTGCATTGTTGAGCGAAAAAAGAGCATCTGCGATCCGTCAATACCTGAAATACCGTCTGCACTACCTGAAAGCCGCCATGGGGTGATAAAATGGCCTATCTGAAATTGATGATGGATGAAAAAGAAATTGCACACCTAAGCGAAGATGGGCAGTCTCTTTGCGCAAATGAGGACGTGCCGCAGTACAGCCTCCCACTGAACCTTTTCATCGGTGACAAACGTGAAGTTCCATTGGTTGATGTGGTGGTTTGGGCAAAGAAACGAATCTTTCCGAAAAATCGGATGGACTGCAAGGAAATCCTGAAAATGATGGGCCTGCCTGATTACAATGCTTGGGAAATCGTCAAACGCACCAACGCCTGCCTAATGGAAGACCCCTATTGGCTGCGATTCAGCGAGGATGAAACCTTTGAGGACACCACGCGCGGACGAGCCAGAAGAATTATGAACGAAAATCAAAAGAGCAGCTGATACCAAAAAGCCAAACCTCACCGTACATCCTGTACAGCTTGAGGTTTGGCTTTTCTCTTATCATCCTTCACCAGCGCGAGCGATGGTTGATTATTTTATCAGCTTAATCCAGAGAGTGACCGCATTACAAGGTCGATGTCCTGATTTTCAAGTTCCTGAATGATATGCAGGTAGGTTTTCTGCGTGGTTGTCATGCTGGAATGCCCCAGCCTCCTTGCTACGCTTGCAATGGATACCCCTGCAAACAAAAGCACCGAAGCGTGGGTATGCCGCAGACCATGTACCGAGATGACCGGGATCTTGGCCCGGTTGCAGTGCCGTTCCAGAACATCGTTAACAGTGGAATTGTAGGCGTGTTCCTTGAACACGAAAATCGGCTTATCTTCAGGAACGTCTTTTACCAGTGCTGCGAACTGAATCACCGTCTGCCAGTCAATTTGAATTTTACGTACAGACGATTTATTTTTTGTTGGCAGAAATCCGCCGTTTCCTTTATAATCCCACGTTTTGTTGATGGACAGCATCTGATGGGCAAAATCAAAATCCGCAGGAGTGATCGCCAATGCTTCGGAAAAGCGGATGCCGGTTTTGGCAATCAGCAAAATCATCCAGTCCCAGTTGAGTTTTCCCTGTAGATCCAAGTCGCTCAACAAAAGATGCAGTTCAAACTGGTTCAGGTATTTCACCTTTTTAGGCACCGGGGGCTTGCCTTTGATGATCGCTTTTCGGGTTGGGTCTTTCACGATCAGTCCATCATCCACAGCATCCATGATGGCGCCTTTCAGTTGATGGTGGAAGTCCATCGTGGTCTGACGCTCGTGGCCTACGGCATAATCGTTCAAAAGCTGCTGATAGGTCACTCTGGAAACCTCACAGAGTTTCAAAGTAGGAGCGAGTTTTTTTACCCAAGAAAGGGTCATTTTGTACTTATCCAATGTAACCGGGCGAACTGCACCCTCTTTGTATACAGCAACCCACTGCTCATAATAATCGCAGAACAGGTTGTTTTCATTCATTTCGTTTAACACGTTTTACCTCCAAAATCGGTTTTATATGCTCACGCTGATGAAGGGTGATAAGGGTATCAAGCTGAGTGAAGAAAGAACCGATTTGTTTTTGCTCTGAATATACAGGCACCGATATTGTCTTTGCTAAAAGTTCATCTTTGGTTATGCCTTTAATTGATGTGCCTTGTACCGTGTTAAGTTCCGACTGCAATTTCTTATAACAAGCATAAACTGTAAAAAACGGCTCCGTATTCAACTTGCTCAACGACAAGAAATCCTGACTTGTGGAATAGGAAAACGGCATATATGCGAGTTTTCCAACACCGACGCGCGTGATAATTGCGATTGAATCTTTTGGTACAAGTTGTGTTGCAGAACTATTCAAACCGGTCTGTGTTATATACTTTCGTGGCTCCACACCCATCAGCTTGCCGTCAACGATATCCGAAGATTGTATCCACGGAATATTACCGTTCCAGAATGCTTCATTGGATGTTGTAGGCGTTCCCCCACCATAGGTTTTCTCAGCCAATTCAGAAATCTTACGCTGTTCCCAAGTAGGTGTGTTTTGGGATTTTGGCGCGAAAAAAGAGCCGAGGACACGCCTCGGCTCTTGGTCAGCAGGGTGATTTTGCACCCATTTTATGATTCTTTTGGCATTTTCAAATCAAATCCGCCACTTACGATGAACTCGCGCAAGAGTTTATCATACTTGACAGGCACCTTGGGCGGAATAAGCTTTGTACCCTCGATTGCTTCAAAATATGCCTTTGCTTTTGCCTTATCTACGGTGGCTTTCAGGTCATCAAAACGGCCAAACTCGTTAATGTTGGCTTCGGTGATGTTTGCACGCATGAATGCCCGCAGCTTCTTTTCGTCCAAGCCGAAAACTTCAGCTACTTTGTGGATCTGGTCGTTCTGCTTTTGGGCGATGTACTCGGCAATATACTCCCGCAAGGTCTTTCCCGGCTGCGGGACAACTGCCCCGCTCTGAATGTCGTGCAGGAAAATATTCGCATATTTCTGTTCTTCCTGCGAGAGGGTGGCAAAGGTCTTGTGCAGCTCCGTTTCGGCCTGATGAATGGCTTCTGCTTCTGCACCCTCCTGATAGAAAATTTTCAGGTACTTTTCAAAGCGGGAGTTCATATAGTCCGTGTCGATGTCAGCAGTATCAATGGTGGTCAGATAGCTGTTCACCGCATAGGGAACGTCATCGTCCGGGTCATTTTCACCGCCATCTGGATTCGGCGTGAACAACTCTTTATAGCGGAGTGCCAAAACTTTGAACGCTCTCTCGTCAAAGTCTGCATGAAGTTCTGTTTTCTCATCTGTATCCTCATTGACGATCACAATAGGCTTATCCCACTTGAAGCCCTGCACCTTGGCTGCTTCCAGATTTTCGTTGAAGGACTGGAACAGGTCGGCAAACTTTTTGCGCTCTGCCATATCCGCAGGGATCTGCGAAAACTCTTCAATGCCCGCCGACACAAACAGATCTTTGATCTCCGCATAGAGGGCATTCAGTTTTTCCACGTTCTTGTCTAGTTTATCTACAAACAGGCCAAACGGTTTATCGCCGGAATACTCTTTTACCGCATCTGCGATGTTTTTCTCCATCGTGTGCGGACGGCGGTAATACTTGATGGTGCCAAACTGTTTGTCATCGCCAAACAGTCGGTTGGTGCGGGAGAACGCCTGAATCAGATTTTCGTATTGCAGCACCTTATCCAGATACAGCGTATTGATCCACTTGGAGTCAAAGCCTGTCAGCATCTGATCCACCACGATCAGCAGATCAAGCTGTTTTTCCGGGGTGCGCTCGATGCGCTGGTAGGGCAATTTGTGCGCCAGCCGTGCTGCAACGTCCTTTTTCATCTTGGCAAAGGTCGGAATGCTGAAGTCCTGTCCATAGCGGGCGTTATAGTCTTCTACGATCTCTTTTAGCCCTTCTTCTTTGGTGATACCTTTGCCATTGTTGTCAATGTTGGGGTCAAATAGTGCGGTGACTTTCAGCCATGGTGCAGCTTCTCTGAATCTCTTGTAATATTGGATGGCTTCCGGGATGCTGGAGGTTGCAAAAATGGCATGAAATTTGCTGTTGCGGCTCTGGGTCTGCCAGTTCTCGCAAATGTCCTCCACCACGGCTTTCTGGTGTTCTTCACCCTCATACTGGGTGTTGGGAATATAATCCTCGATGCCCTTTATCTCCTCACCGAGCGCATCTTTTCCGCCTGCCATCGGCAGATTCAGATACTTATAAAACACCTTGCTCTTCTGCAGGTCTGCCAAAGCCTCGCCCACAGAAGTGGCCTTAGCTTTTTCCAGCGCGACCGCTTTCCGCAAGTCACTGTCCTTGAAGGTCAGCACCTTGTATGGGTCAAAGCCCAGCACGTTGTGATCCCGGATGCCGTCTGCAATGCTGTACCGATGCAGTTCGTTGCCGAAAACGGTGGCGGTGGTGCTCATTTTCTTCTGGTTTTCGCCTTGGATCGGCGTACCGGTAAAACCAAAGAACAGTGCTTTCGGGAATGTATGCTTGATGGTCTGCATCATATCGCCAAAGGTGGAGCGGTGGCACTCGTCCACGATAAAAACCAACCGCTTTGCGTTGATCAGCGCAATGTCGTTGGGGTTCAGCTTGTTTTGTGCATCATCCTTGATGTTGCTCATCTTCTGGATGGAGGTGACGATCAGCGTATCGGACGGCGAAATGCTTTTCAGCTTGTCCACAAGAATATCCGTGTTCTCGGTAGCCTGCACCTCCTCGTTTTCCCCTGCAAAGTTGCGGTATTCTTTCAGGCTCTGAGTGCCCAACTCGATTCGGTCCATCAGAAAAATCACTTTGTCCGCATCCTTGGAAGATGCAATCAGTTGAGCGGACTTGAAAGAAGTCATGGTCTTGCCAGAACCTGTGGTGTGCCAGATGTAGCCGCCGCGCTGCTGGTCATTCTCCCATTTCGCCTTGGAAACGGCATCCGAAATTTTGCTGGCAGCGTAGTACTGATAGCTGCGCATCACCTTCAAAATGCCATCGGAACCATCGGCAACGGTATAAAAGCCCACCAACATATGCGCCATCGGGATAGACAAAAGTGCCGTTGTAACGTCTTTCCAGTCGTTCATCGGCTCGTTGTAGAAGTCCGCCCAATGGAAATAGTAGCTGGGGTTGAATTGTCCTTCCGGGCCGGGATTGGCAAAGTAGACCGTTTCTTCCGGGTTCATGGCCACAAAAATCTGCACCAGCGAGAACAGTCCCATAAAAATGCCCTCTGCCGCGTATTTTTCAATCTGGTTGCAAGCCTGTTTGATGGAAACACCGCTCTTTTTCAGTTCCATGTGAATGACCGGCATACCATTGATGAGCAGCATCAAATCGCCGCGGCGGTCATTCAAAATTTTGGACTTGGTGGGGAACTTTGGCTGCTCTGCGATCTGGTAGCGGCTGAGTCCGGCTGCAATTTCCAGACGGTCATAGATTTTCAGGGACACTTCTTTGCCGAAATTCAGCTTATCGTCAGGATTGTCACGCTTGATAAGCACACTTTTGCCGTTGATAAATTTATTCAGCTTCATCGGCGTTTTCGCGTTCATGACCTGTTCCATGATCTGCTGCATCTCGCCATCCGTCAGCGGATAATCGTTCAGCCGGTCAATGCCGCGGTTGTTCTCAAAAAGGATGTTCGCCCAGTTCTGGATCAGTTGCTGTTCGGTGTAGTTTTTCAGCACACCATCTTTCCAGCCGCGTTCTATCAGGAGTTTTACCACCGCCTCTTCAAAATCGGCTTCTTTTGTAAACGCCATAACGAGCTCCTTTCGACTTTGCAAAAAGCACCTCTCTGCGAAGGCTTTTCTAATTTGTACAAGCTTTTCCAGCTTACGCTGATGAAGGGTGATAAGGGTGTCGAGATGCTTAAAAAATTTCGCGATCCAGTCTTGCTCTTCTTTTTTGGGGAGCTGAACGGTCACTTCTGTATACTCGCTGTAAGCAATATTAAGAAGTCCGTCCATTCGAGCACCAGAAGATACTATTTTTCGCAATTGATTTTCAACATTTGCACCGTTCAGCTCAATAGATAAAAATTCAGGATTGCTTTTCTCTACTGAGAAGCAATGATAAACAAAGGGAATACGCGCTTTTTCAACTGTTGTCAATGCAAAGCAGGAACCATACGGACGCAACTTGGATGCTCCGTGGTTATATGCCAGCTCGCCACGTTCCAAAAGAATATACTTCTTTAGGCTCTCGCCGGCATTATTAAAGGCATACCTATCAGACTGCTCTATAAATCCGTTGCCCGCCGTTATCATCATAATTGGTGCATCAGATGCAGGGTCATTTCTGACTACCTCTTTTGCAATTTCACCCAGCTTACGCTGTTCCCAAGTAGGAGCAAATGCACACTTTCAGCAGCTATTTTCCACCGCCTACCGAATGTTCGCTGAAAATTTCACTTTCGGTTTTGCGTATTCGGCTCAAATTTTGGTTTTTGACTCCCGATAGCTTTAAAACACAGCAGTTCCAAGCGTTTGACATTGCCTTGATTTTTATTCATCAGCCTGTTTTGCATATTCTGAACGGGCAAGAGAAATTGCGTTGCTCCTTAGCCAAACAACAAACGACGATACGTCCATCTTCTGATTATGGGCAAATTGCACCACTTATTTTTATACAAACATCTTTTCAAGACAGGATTTCTTGATGTTTTGCAGCTTTTCCAACTTACGTTGATGAAGGGTGATAAGGGTGTCAAGATTGTGGAAAAACTCAGAGATTGTTCTTTGCTCCTTGATGTCAGGAAAAACGATTTGTCCCTTGAGCGCATTTTCTGCGGATACCTTCATGTCGTTTTTTGCACCTTTGTTGACGAGTGGGTGCATATAATTATTCATTCTGGCATCCTGCTCAAAATAAATCTGGACAAATTCTGGATTGGCACTTTGTTTTGGCTTGTAAACGGCATATAACGTTGACACGATGCCATTTTTTCCTTTATTAGCTTTAATGATGCCATAAGGATTAGATTTCAGGGGTGATTTAGTGTAAACAATATCGCCGGTTTCAACCACACCATAATTGGCAACGGATGCTCCTGCAAATGAACGTCCCTGAAATTCAATCTGATTCACAATTCCAAAATCGCCCGAAACGGACAAGACATCTTCTTTGGTATATATTCCTTCAAAGTTCTTTTGACCTGAAACTTCGAGATATTCTTCCAGCTTACGCTGTTCCCAAGGGTCAGTAAAACCCTTGAAGCGAATTTCCGGTACAGATGCCCCATTTTTTGGGAACATCTTGTCCAGCATGGACTTTTTGATATTCACTAGCTTCTCATACTTACGCTGATGAAGGGTGATAAGGGAGTCAATCTTTTTCAAAATCCTCCCAAGCTGTTTTTGTTCATCGATTTTAGCGGGAATCACTAGCTGCAAATTCAGAAACGTTTCCTTCGGAATATTGTACATAGAGCCACTTGTCCCGGAAGCCATCGAAGTTATTTTCTCTTTATAAGCACTGGACACCAGCATCATATACACAAAATATGTGTCCACCGTATCTTGAAATTTTAGTTTCCAGAGTCTGTCTGGAAGGAACAAATTTGGAAAATCCGTCGATACATAGCCACAAGCTCCGACACGTTCCGGTGTATTCATTCTGCTGACAATGACACTGTCTTTCTCAACAGCACATTTAACAAGCTGTTGTTCACTTTTTACAACAGGCTTACTTTCGGATGGGTTAAATCGATCATACGAAACACAACTTGTTTTTAGTACGCCTATATCTCCATCGCTAACTTCGCCTTCATCAGAGTTTACACTCTTGCCCGTCGTTATTGTTTTTGTCAGCTCAGCTAACTTACGCTGTTCCCAAGGGTCAGTAAAACCCTTAAACCGGAGGGCAGGTTTCTTCTCGTTATCCTGCATAATCATTCACCTCCCAGCAACTTTTTGAGTTCTGCAATGCCCTTCATGTCAAATTCATTTCCCTGCAAATCGTCCAGCAGCCCCAGCAATTCGTGCTCGGTATCGGCAATCTGGCTCTCTACGTCCTCAAAGGTGGTTTCATATTTCTTGCAGACGGCATCCACCTGCTTCACAAAATCGTCCAGAACGGCATCCGGCAGGCTGTTCAGATTTTCCATCAGGGGCAGGATCCACTTGCGATGCAGCAGGTCACGCACTTCTTCATCGGTCAGGCGTTCAATCACGCCTTTGGTACGCTGGTGGAGGGCGGCACTGTCGTCCTTGACCTGCTTTTTCAGGGTCTTTTCCTCGGCGAACAGCGCGTCCACATCTTTCAGGATGCTCAAGGTAGCTGGCTCTACCTCCCGCGCCTTGATGGCCTTTTTGACCTCAGCCGCAACAAAGGCACCATCGTTGACAAAATCCTGTTCCTTGTCCTCCTCGCTCAGTTCGTCCAGATAGCTTTCATACTCGCCTGCAATTTCGGCAAAGCGAGTCTCTTTTGCCCGCAGTGCTGCCACTTCCTCATGCATTTTAACGCTCTGCACCAGCTCAAAGGGCAGCACATGACCCACCCAGCCGTCCTGTACCTCGGCATCCTTTTTCAGCACCATGTTGGGGTCTACCTGCTTGGTTGCGGCAAAACCCTCGGTCTGGATGATTTCAAGGTCAATGGCGATTTTCTTCCAGTCATCGTCCAAAAGCTGGTATGCTGCATAGCGGTCAACCAGTGGAATTCCTGCCAGCCGGGCAAAGATCTCCCGGCTCAGGCGTTCTTCCTCGCCGGCAGCATTCAGCTGCGTCATGCCGTCGATGAGTGCGGACTTCAAGTAGGCATCAAAGTCACCGAAAGCATTCTGGAAAGCGGTCTTGAACGCCACCACATCCGGGTGGGACAGAACAGCGTTCTTCAAATTGGCCACATTCAGACGGCAATAGGCTTCGTTGTCCGGGCTGAACAGAGCCGCTTTCAGGTGCGGGAATGCTGTCCAGTAGGCAGACAGGTCTTGCAGTTCGGCCTCGGGAATGCCGCCAAACATCGAAGCGTAAATATCCCAGCTCTCAGCCTTTTCCGAGGAATCCACATACCGGGGGATGTTCAGGTTGTAATCATTCTGGATAATCTCTGCGCGGGATACTCTGCGTGCGAACTTTTCGATTTTCTCCGGGCGTTCCTTGTAAGCATCCACAATGCGTTTGATGTCGCAGGCACGCAGCTTATTGTTTTTGCCGTCCTTCTCAAAGCCCTTAGACGCATCAATAATCAGAACGTCCGAATCCTTTTTATTCTTCCGCAGCACCATGATGATGGTGGGAATGCCTGTGCCGAAGAAAATATTGGCGGGCAGACCGATGATTGCATCAATGTTGTTGTGGTCAATCAGATTTTTGCGAATCGTACCTTCTTCACCACCACGGAACAGAACGCCGTGGGGCAGAACGATGGTCACAATACCATCATTACGGATGTGGTACAGGTCGTGCAGCAAAAAAGCATAGTCCGCCTTGCCCTTGGGCGCAAGACCGTAATCCGAAAAGCGCGGATTATTATCTTTGTCGGTCGGATTCCACGCCTGCGAATATGGGGGATTTGATACCACCGCATCCACAAACAGCGGGTCGTAGGTGTTGACCGGGTCGTTTTCTTCAAAGTACGGCCAATCTTCCTCCAGCGTATCACCGTTGCGCGTTACAATGTTGTCGGGCAGAATGCCGCGCATGACAAGGTTCATGCGGGTCAGGTTGTAGGTGTTTTCCTTCAACTCCTGTGCGTAGTATTTGATGTTGTTGCCATTGCCCATATACCGTGCGGCACACTGACCAATGTTGATCAGCAGCGAACCGGAACCGCTGGTGGGGTCGTAAATTTTGATCTCTTCCCGGTCTTTCAGGTGGTACGCCACGATTTCAGACATGAGCAGCGAAACTTCGTGCGGCGTGTAGAACTCGCCGGCCTTCTTGCCTGCGTTTGCTGCAAAGTTGCTGATCAGATATTCGTAGATAAAGCCGAGAACATCATAATCCTGCTTGCCGTCCATGGGAATATCTTTGATGAGATAGATCAGGTCGCGAATGGCCTTTGTCCGCGCACCGGAGCTTTCACCCAGTTTAGACAGGCCGGTTTGCAGCGTAGCAAAGACACCGTCAAACACCTTTTTGTGGTGCGGGTCAATCAAACGGCTGAATGCTTGCAGTGCTACCGTCACATCATCGGCCTTGAAGTCACTGCCTTTACTGATCCATGTGGAAAACAGATTTTCATAGGCGATAAAATAGCCGACATTCTTCCGAACGGTATCCAGCGTTTCGACATCGTCTTCGGTCAAATCCGGCAGATATTCGTCTGTCCAGTCATTCTCTTTCAGCCATTTGACTTCTTTGTCCGACAGAAATTTATAAAACATGAAGCCCAGAATGTAATCCTTGTACTCGTTGGCTTCGATTTTAGAGCGCATCTTGTTGGCAGATTCCCAGATTTTCGATGCGAGTTGCTGCTTGTTCATGCTATTCCTCCCAGTGGCCTGCAATAGCGCATTTTTAGATTTTTTAATCGGACAGCCCCTCCGATTTTATGCGTGTGTTCATTGAACCAATTATACAAAAGTGCCACCCGGTTTGCAATGCGAATGAAAAGTTTCTCAATCGCATTCGCAGAACCATAACCGTGGCGAGCAGAGCCTTTGTGCGCACAAAGGCTAAATTCGCACGCAGAATTAAAATTCTGCTGTGTTCATTCGCTTGTTGGGATGCAATCCCAATCCCTGTAATCATCACAATTCCGTGATGGCTGCGCATTCCTGCGGTGTGCTGAAAGAGCGTTTTGCAAAAAGCGCGTAGCCTGCATCCATCGGATGTAGTTCAAGGGTTTGGGATTTCCCAACAAGCATTTTGCAACGCAAAATTTGCATTTGTGCGCACGAATGCACTGCTTGCTACAATGGTGTTGGTTCTGAGAAGTTCACAGCCAGTGAGCGATACAGATGACCAAGCCTATACTTCTTCAAACAACTTGCCAGTGCTTCCGACATGGGCAGCAGTTGAACGTGTTTATTCTTTAGATGCCGAAATGTAATCGTTCGGTCATCAAAAGATACGTCCTGCATCTGCATTTCACAGACTGTTGCTTCTCGTGCTGCTGTTCCCAAAATAAAGTTGACGATAGCCCAACTGCGCCAGACAACAAAGCTGTCCTCACGTTTCGGCGGCTGAATCAGTGCACAAAGTTCTTCCTGCGTGTAAACGTCCTTGATGGTTTCTTGTGCCTTTACCATCTTGATTTTGAACGGTGCTATTTCGTCCTGCTCCATGCACCAGTAAAGGAACACTTTCACCGAACGGATATAATGGTTGACGCTGTTTGCGGTCATTCCGCTATCCGTCAAGTGGATAACATACCGCTTGAATCCTGCCTCATTCACGGCTAACTGTTCATCTGACAGGAACTTCAAAAACCGTGTAATATCATACCGATAGCCGTTCAACGTGGCTTCTGCTGTGCCAGAATACTTCTTATCGTCCAAAAAATCTTGCTTTAGATTATCAAACCGGACTGCACTTTTCTGAATCTTCTTCATTTTTGTACCTCTGACCTCTAAAATTTTTGAAAAAATCATAGGTACAAGCCCAAAAAGCCCGTATAAAACAAAAAAGACGACAAACCGTTTATCTCAACGATTTATCGTCCTTTTGGTGCGCTCGAGGGAACTCGAATCCCTGGCCCTCTGATTAAAAGAGCCCACCGGGCAGAACACTCTGATTTTAGAAGTTTCGAGTTTACGTCATTTTTGTGCAAAGCATCGTGATTTTCTGCCCGGCAATTTCTGCACCCTTTGTCGTATTTTGCAAGTCAGAGTACCCCTTGCATCCCTTGAAACCGTGCAAAAACAGTGCAGAAACCGTGCACTTACTCTGGGACAAATAAAAAATGATGATTTTTGATCCATGACTTGGTGGCGATTTGAGTGACCACAAAGGTAAATTTGATACACGGAAAGAAGAATGCCCACTCGTCTGAGGAGTTCTCAGGGGAGTGGGAATTTCTGTATAATGGCATTTTGTATATGTCACTTGCCACTTTTAGCATGGAGGTTGCCATTTTTTGAGATGAAGTTGCCACTTTTAGCGTAGAGGTTGCCACTTTTCTATGGCAAGTTTCCGCACTTTCCGCATTACTTTCCACACTTTCCGTACCCCATGAGATATGAACACCTGCTAAACTTTTTCAGAGATTGCTACTTTTTAAGGCGTAGTTTCTAAATCTTGCCTAAAGGATGCTACATTTTGGCTCAAGGTCGCTAAACATAGCGCACAGAAAATCCCGCAATAATATAATTAAACTTATGATAATCCAGATTATATTATTTCTTGTAAACTGCATCTTCCTGAATCAGAATTAGGTTGGAATTCTCCGCTGCCATTTCCACCAGTCGATCTGTAAAGCCGCTCTTGGAGAACAGCCCGTACACAATTTCGTAGCCCTTAAAGGCCGCTGTAAGTTCTTTGGACTGCCCCTTTTCTTGCAAGGCAGAGTAGACCGCCACATCCACAGGTTTCGCATGGTACTTGCACTCGCCAAGGAACAGCCGTTTGTGCTGATTGTCCACCGCTGCAACATCGATCTCTGTGTCTCCCTCGTTGTCGTTGCGCCAGTAAGAGCCAATGCGTGAAGGTGCAAAGTCGATCTGCCCCTTATGGCACAATTCTGCAAAGATGTTCC